>ERZ772957.558-NODE-558-length-29191-cov-8.870950_pt1 | contig 29191 bp, 23 predicted proteins | sample MGYA00580682_ERZ772957 | MGnify/ENA primary metagenome ERZ772957 (study PRJEB29015, sample SAMEA2737921) | human oral metagenome | biome: human oral; feature: human-associated habitat; material: dental | place: China | collected 2025 ...
TGAGACGCTGCTTGAGCGGTGACTCACCGATTTGCAGAATCTTCAGCGTCATTCCTGTCTTCCCATCCTTCAGTGTCAATCAAGATACCTCCTAAAACCCACATTATTATCAATACAAATGATAATGAAACTATCTCTGCATTGTGTATGATACCTTACCTCATATCATTCTGTCAAGTGGTCTCAGGTGTGAAATCATGCCCGGTCGATCAGTGCCACACCGTCTGCAAACAGTCCGATGCGCGTCACATATGCCTCGTTCGGATCAATCGGCAGGGCAAAATCCCGCACCATCACGGACAGTACTTCGATGGGCTTGACACTGCCCTCCGAGGTCACGACGAGATTCATCCAAAACGTCAGACGCTCGTGCTCCAAGGTAAAGGAGACGGGCGTTTTTATGTATGTCTTTGTCTCAATTGTACGCTTCTTCTTCGGTGTCACGCGCTCCCATACGGCACTCTCCGCCGCATTGTAGCGGCGCACGCTCTCGCACACCGCATCGAGATCGCCCGCATAGCGAACGGTAATCCGATAGCGCGCTTCGTCCACATCCGCCATCAGAGCCTTGTGCCTCCCCGTCAACATCTTGAGCCGAACCATCTGGGCCCCGCGCGGCAGATGGTTCCGCAGGTGTTCCATCACTACCCCCGGTGGAAGCGCCTCCGTCATCTCGAAGTCCACATACTCCGCATCGCTCGCCGCACCGAGTGAGAGTGCGGACGCAAACGCGACCTTCATGTGCGGGTTGAAGCCCTCCGAGTATGCCATTGGAAGTTTTGCACGCTTGCACGCCCGCACAAAGAGATTCGCATAGTCGAGGTGGGAGACGTAACGCAGCTCCTCTCCCTTCGTAATGAGCCCCCGATAAACGAAGAGGCTGCGCTCGACAGGAGTATGTTCTGCGTCCATCTCCGCCGCACAGGGCTGTGTCTTCGCAGGCACGGACGTGTGCTCTTCCTCTGTGCCCGCATAGTCAATCACGTCCACGCCGAGCGTCGGACAGATGCCGCAGCCCGTACAGTGCGTGCGGCGGCAGTCCTCCGTGAGCGATGCTGCAAGAGCCTTCTGCCACTCGGATTTCAGGAATCGTTCGAGCACGCCGGGCGATGTATGTGCCCACGGCAGCGGCTCGCCAATCGTACGCGTACGGCGGCTGAAATATTCCCAGTCAATGCCGCACTTCTCAAACGCGGCGAAGTAGCGGCTGTCGTCAAAGAGATCCGACCAACCGTCAAACTTTGCACCGTTCTTCCACGCTTCATAGAGCGCAGGCGCAAGACGGCGGTCGCCGCGTGCAAAGACCCCCTCGATCACGGAGAGACGTGCGTCATGGTAGTGAAATGTAATCGAGCGATCGGTGATGTGCTCCTTGAGAAGCTGCTGCCGCCGTTGAAACTCCTCGATCGGGAGCTGCCCGAACCACTGAAACGGCGTATAGGGCTTCGGCACGAAGCAGGAGACGGAGACGGTCACCTTGCAGCCGCGCCGCCCGCGCACCTCGGTATAGAGATCGACCACCTTTTTCGCAAGGCGTGCTATACCGATGATGTCCTCATCTGTCTCCGTCGGCAGCCCCATCATGAAGTAGAGCTTTACCTGCTTCCACCCATGACGAAACGCCGCGCCGCACGCAGTGAGCAGATTCTCCTCCGTCACCCCCTTGTTGATGACATCGCGCAGACGCTGCGTCCCCGCTTCGGGCGCAAAGGTGAGTCCCGACTTTCGCACCTGCTGCATCCGATGCGCGAGATCGATGGAAAAGCTGTCGATGCGCAGTGACGGCAGAGAAAAGCTGAGCTTTTCCCCCGCATAGTCCGTCATCAGATCGTCCACAAGCCGGCCGAGGCAGGAGTAGTCCGCCGAGGAGAGCGAGGTGAGACTCATCTCATCGTACCCCGATGCCTCAACCAGACCGTGCGCCATCCCACGCAGACGCTCCTCCGTGCGCTCACGCGCAGGTCGATAGGCAATACCCGCCTGACAGAAGCGGCAGCCGCGTGAGCAGCCGCGAAAGAGCTCCATCATCATGCGGTTATGCACGATGTCCATGTAGGGCACAATCGGATGCTCGACCGACGTAACACCATTCATATCCCGTACGACGCGCTTGTAGATCACGGGGCGCGCATCGGGATGCAGTGCGTGCAGTGCGCGGAAATTCCCCGCATCATCATAGACCGGCTCATAGAACGAGGGCACATAGATCCCGTCAATCGTCAGCAAACGTGTAAGGAAGCCGCGCCGTCCACCCACACGCCCCTCTCTTTCCCATGCGATAAAGGCATCGCAGATCTCCGGCACGACCTCCTCGCCCTCTCCAATCACGAAGAAATCGAAGAAATCTGCAACAGGCTCGACGTTGTAGACGCAGGGTCCTCCCCCGACGACGAACGGCACATCGTCCCCACGCTCCCGTGCATGGAGCGGGATCTCCGCCAGATCAAGCATATTGAGGACATTCGAATAGATCATCTCGTATTGGAGAGAGAACCCTAGAAAATCAAACGCCATAATCGGACGGTGGCTTTCGAGCGAAAAGAGCGGAATCCCCTTTTCGCGCATCTGCTCCTCCATATCGACCCACGGTGCATAGACACGTTCCGCAAGGATGTCTACACGACGGTTCAGAATCTCATAGAGAATCGCAAGTCCGAGATTGCTCATGCCGACCTCATAGACATCGGGCAGTGCGAGCGCAAATTTACAGTGAACCGACGACCAAGCTTTGTGCACGGCGTTCCATTCACCGCCTGTATAGCGTGCAGGTTTCAGTACCGATTGCAGAATACTGTGATCGAGCTGCACCATTGTTTCATTATCCCCCATTAGTACACAGAAAAGAAAAGAGACTGCCGCACGACGGCGCACAGCCCCGAAAATCTAAAACAGTAATTTTTGCCGTCGCAGCTGGATGTTCAGCAGGATGGCAATCGCCATAATGTTTGTCGTGAGCGAGCTCACGCCATAGCTCATGAGCGGCAGCGGTATCCCCGTGACGGGCATAATCCCCATCGTCATACCGACGTTGACGAGAACGTGGAACGCAATCATCGACGTGATACCGACCGCAAGCAGTCGTCCGAATGTATCGCTCGCATCCTGCGCGATCTTGATGCCGCGCCAGAGCACAATGAGATAGAGCAGCAGCAGAACCGTGCATCCGACAAAACCCAGTTCCTCGCCCACAACGGAGAAGATGAAGTCCGTATGATTCTCCGGCAGGAAGTTCAGCTGACTCTGCGTCCCGCCGAACAGGCCCTTGCCAAAGAGGAGCCCCGAACCAATGGCGATCTTCGACTGGATAATGTGATATCCTGCACCGAGCGGGTCGACATTCGGATCCATGAACACCATGATACGCATCTTCTGATAGTCCTTCAGAAAATGCCAAAGCACAGGCATCGCCGCAAGCCCGAGACCAAAGAGCCAAAAGAGAATGCGCAGCCGTATCCCCGCCACAAACACCATACCAAAAAATATCGCAAGAAAGACCAACGATGTGCCAAGATCCGGCTGCTTTAGAACGAGCAGAAACGGCAGACCGACATAGCCCGCAATCGGTGCAAGGTCACTGAGCGACTGCACTTTTCCACGTTTTTCCATCATCGCAGCAAGCGCGATAATCATGATGAGCTTTGAGAACTCCGACGGCTGTATACTGATTGGACCGAGTGCGATCCATCGCTGCGCACCAAGTGCCGTCTGCCCGACCAACATAACAAGAATCAGGAGAACCAGATTGAACACATAGAAGTGGTTGCCGTATCGTTGCAAGATCTTATAATCGAAGTTCATCCAAAATGCCGCAAGTGCGATGTCCACAAGAATGGATATGCCCTGCCGCTGAACGAACCAGTAGCGTTCCTCACTCGGCGTATTGACATGGGTTGCACTGCCGATAATGACAAGGCTCATAATGACAATTGCCGCCGCAGCCGCAATGAGTGTCAGATCCGTACGGCGCAGGAGTCGTTTTGAGAGGATCATCGCCTGCGCCTTGACAGATCGCTGCCGCCATGCTGGACACTGACGACAGGAATGTTGACGACAAGTGCCATCGTATCATTTTCGTTCTCAAGGGAGAATTCCATCTCACGCGTATCGATATACATATACTTCGAAATTACCTGTATGATCTCCGCACGCATATTGTCCATAATCTCCGGAGAGACATTTGCCCGATCATTGATGATGACAAGCTGAAGACGGCGGCGTGCAACATCGCCGGAACTTTCCTTTTTTCCAAGAAGCCTTCTCAGCACCTCAATCACACTGTCTCCTCCTCACTTGCGCCCAAAGATCTTGCTCTTAATTGTATCCCAGAGACTTTCCTTGGTAAACTCGCGGAACGGAATCTCCTCACCGCACAGACGACCGACCACGTCGAGATATGCCTGTCCTGCGGGAGAATCCGGCATTGTAACACACGGCTCTCCACGATTCGTGCTCGTCACGACCATCTCATCATCCGGGATCTGACCGATACAGCCCACCGAAAGAATTTCGTCGATGTCGTTCATATCGAGCATATCGCCCTTTTCGATCATCTTCGGACGAATGCGGTTCACAACGAGGCGGATGTCCTCCTTATCTGCTCGCCCAAGTTCACCGATGATCTTGTCTGCATCACGCACAGCGGAAATCTCCGGCATCGTCACGACAATTGCCGTATCGGCGGCGGCGATCGCCGTCTTAAAGCCCTGCTCAATTCCCGCCGGACAGTCGATGATAATAATATCATAGGCACGGCGCAGTTCCTCACAAAGCGCAGCGAGCTCTTCCGGATTCACGGCACTCTTGTCCTTAACCTGGGAGGTCGGCAGGAGAAAGAGCGAGTCGTATTTTTTGTGACGAACGAGAGCCTTCTTATACGGTACACGCCCCGAAGTCACATCGACCAGATCGTACATGATGCGGTTCTCAAGCCCAAGCAGGAGATCAAGATTCCGCAGACCCGTATCCGTGTCAATGAGCACGACACTCTTGCCGCGCATGGCAAAGCCGACCCCCAGATTCGCCGTCGTCGTTGTCTTTCCAACGCCTCCTTTGCCCGATGTCACCACATAGATCTCACTCATATTTCGAACCTACCTCTCTATTGGCTCAATGACAATCTGACCATCCTTCACATAGGCACGCTCCGCCTTGCCGGAATCCTCCAAGTCATCCGGCGGGCGCGCGACATAGTTCGCAATGCGAATCTGTGTCGGCATCAGATGGTCTGCAATAATAAACGCTGTCGAGTCCCCCGCAGCTCCCGCGTGAACAACACCGCGGCAGGTGCCACGCACATCCACGCTGCCGCCCGCCGTGATCTGCGCCCCCGGATTGACATTCCCAAACACAATGACAGACCCTTCCGTCTCCACCGCCTGTCCACCGCGCAGCGTCTTATCGATGATAAGCATCCGCTGCAGTTCCTGCGTATCCGTCTCCTGTGTCTTTGCGACGATGGGCTGTACCTCCCGAGGCTGAGAGGAAAGAGGCGCAGCGGGTTCCGGCTTTGCCAGGCGGCAGATCAGCCCGTGCGTTCGAAAGAGCTCCTGCACCGCAGCAAACGCATCCTTTGCAAAGTGATCGCGCGGCACACGCACCACCGTACCGCGCAGGAAAAAGCCGGTACCCGAATCCAGCTTTCTCTCCAACTCCTCCATGATCTCCGAAAAGGGCACATCCGCAGGGAAATCCAGCGCAAGTTCTCCGTTTTCCCCTTTGATTTTGATCTTATCCTCGCTCATGTCCGTCCCTCACTTGCTCCCTGTATTCTGAGCCGTACGATCCAACCGAAAAGCTGCTTCCATAATCCTGCGCCCGATTGGCACCGCCGACAGCGAACCGAAGCCGCCCTGCTCCACAATAACCGCCACAACAATATTCGGATGCGCGTAAGGACCATACGCCACGAACCAGCCGTGGTCACGTCCCTGCGAGTTTTCCGCTGTCCCCGTCTTGCCCGCAATGTCAACAGGAAATCCTGCGAACACTCCGGCAGCTGTACCGATCTTCGTCACCTCGTGCAGCCCTTCCTGCACGCTGCGGATCACGGACGGGCTTACGTCCAGCTCCGAGAGGAGCTTTGGCTCGAACTCCCGCACCGTATTTCCATTGACATCCACGATACGCTGGACAAGATGCGGCTGAAAGCGTTTACCGTTCGCCGCGATCTCTCCCATGACCATCGCCGCCTGCAGCGGAGTCACGAGATTGAACCCCTGACCGATCGCCGCATCGAACGTCTCCGAAAGATACCATTCACCGTCCTCATAGTTCTCCTGCTTGTACTTTCGGTTCGGCACAAGCCCCTCCGCTTCATACGGCAGATCAATGCCCGTACGCATCCCAAGTCCGAACATACGCGCATAGCGTTCCAACGCATCCACACCGAGACGATTTCCCATTTCGTAGAAATACACGTTATCCGAATGCGCCATCGCTTCCTGGAAGTTGATCCAGCCAAGAGCCTCGCCGCTCGCGTTCGTTTTCGGAATGATCCAGTGGTGACCGGAGTCGAAGATCTTCTCCTGCGGCGTTACCTTGTGTTCGGCAAGTGCCGCCGTCCCCGTCACGATTTTGAACGTAGAGCCGGGTGGGTACTCTCCCGTGATTGCCTTGTTGTCCATCGGATGAAAAGGATTGTTGTTTAGCGCATTCCAGTTCTGTGTTGAGATCCCACCCGCAAAGAGATTCGGATTGAAGGCGGGACGGCTGACCATCGCCAGTACCTCCCCCGTCTGCGGGTTCATGACCACAGCGGCCGCCGCATTTGCGTGCACAATGGAGAGCTGTGCATCGACGGCCTGCTCCGCAACCTCCTGAATGTGTTTGTCAATCGTCAGAATAAGATCGTTCCCCGGCACAGGCGACTGGCGTCCGAGGATCTGCACGGGCCGCCCCGATACATCCACCTCCACCTGATCGCCGCCGTTGATGCCGCGCACCTCCTTGTCATAGACACGCTCAAGACCAAATTTGCCGATGATGTAGCCGGACTTATAGCCTTCATCCTTACGCCGCTCCAACTCATCCTCATTGATCTCACTCACATAGCCGAATACGTGAGAGGCGTATTCCCCGTAGATATAGTCACGGATCGGCAGAACCTCGATCACAACCCCCGGATATTCGTCCTTCTGCTCCTCAATGATCGTAACAATGTCCGGCAGGACATCGTTTTTGATGCGGATGGGATCAAAGCCGACGTGCGCATCGATCTTCTTTTGAATCTCCTCCACGGGCACATTAATGAGCTTTGAGACACGCGCAATCACCTCGGGGGAGATCGGCTCTGTCAAAGGAAGCAGCGACACCGTAAAGCCGGGACGATTCGTCACGAGGAGCTCTCCGTTACGGTCATAGAATGTCCCGCGCGCCGCCTCCGCAGGAATAATACGGATGCGGTTGCCTTCGGCAAGCCGCGCATAGCGTTCGCCATCATAGACCTGCAAATACCCTGCGCGTCCGATCAACACGGCGATGATGAGCACAATCACCAACATCAGGAATTGTAATCGACCGCTAAAGTCTTCATTTTCGTTCACAATTATACTCCAAAAACCCCCGGCTAATGCTCCGGATCATGAATCCGCCGATCCAGATGGAACGTCGCCCAGTGAATCGGATACGCAAAGATCAACTGAAACAGAAGCAGGATGAGGAGCACACGTCCCATGTGCAAAAACGGATTAAAATGATAGCCAAGCAGATAGACAATCACTGCCGAAATCAGATATTTGGCAAACGTTGCCGCAACCGATGCCGTGATCGGCAAAAAAAACTGCTCCTTGAACACACGATCGGAGAAACGTCCAAAAAAAAGACCGATCAGCGTCAGCGTGAATGCGTGCAGACCGAAAAACGATCCCACACTGAGGTCTTCCAGCAAACCAAGCGCAAAACCGATGAAGCCGCCCCACACGCTGCCGCGCAAAAAAGCGAAGGAAACTGTCGCTAGAAGGAGCAGATCCGGAACAATCCCATAGATCGCAATCAGCGGCAGAAAAGAAAGCTGCAAGACAAAGAGCCCGAGGAAGAACAGAACAAAAAACTTATACTTCTTCACTGCTCCGCCGCCTTTGCCTGTGTTGCAGAAATTTGAGCCGCCGCAGCAGCCCCCGGACTCAGCGGCGCGGGCTGAATCGGAGCTGGCGGAGCCTCGCGGGAAGCCGTGATAATCGCCACATCCTCAAGCCGTTGGAAGTCCACCGCCGTCTCAAGCAGAGCCACCTTCAAAAGCCCCGTATCATCGCTGCGCTGCGAGACAATCGTCCCCACGGGAATCCCCTTGGGATAGATGCCGCCAAAGCCGGATGTCACGATGGTATCGCCGTCCTGCACATCCGCATTGCGCGGGATGTTCACCATCTGCGGCATATACGGATTGTCCATCGTCCCCGTGACAATGCCCGTCACACGTGACTCCGTACGCTGGACGAGCGTCCCGACCGAGGATCGCACATCGAGAATCAGCTGCACTTTGGACGAGAGGGGCGCAACCTCCGTCACGCGTCCCACGAGCCCTTTCCCTGTCACAACGGGCATATTCTCACGCACACCGTCTTTCGATCCGCGATCCACGATAATCGTGCTCGTCCAGAGTGCCGCATCCCGACCGATGACACGCGCAGCAAGGAGATCGAACTGCTGCGCCGATTGTTTGTAGGCAAGAAGCTCACGCAGCCGTACATTCTCCGCCGCATATTCCTCTGCCATCGTATTCTCACGACGCAGCTGCTCAATCTCATTTTTGAGCAGCTTATTCTGCTCATGTACCGTAGCAATTTCCCACAGATTTGACGTTACATATTGAACCTGCTGCCCCACATAGGAAAACACCATCTCAAACGGAGCAAGCACTGTTCCCACCGTGCTCGTCGACGCAGATGCCTGAAAGCGACCGCGTGCGGCAAAGAAAATAATACAGAAAAGGGCAAGCAGAACGAAAAGCAGTGCCCAGATCTTGCGTCCCGCCTGCCGTGCCCGTCCGATTCGGTCAATCATTGTTTCAATTTCTTCGAGGACATGACGACATTCTTGAGAAGCCCGATGTTTTCAAGCGTACGTCCTGTCCCCTCTCCGACACAGGAAAGAGCATCCTCGGACACGAGCACAGGCATCCCCGTCTCATGTGAGAGCAGCTTGTCCAGATTCATGAGCAGCGCACCGCCGCCCGTCATCATGATCCCGTGATCCATAACATCCGCTGCAAGTTCCGGCGGAGTCTTTTCGAGCGTCCCCTTTACTGCATCAATAATCTTGTAGATCGGCTCATTCAACGCCTCGCGGATCTCCTTTGCGCGGATCGTAAGGGTTTTAGGCAGCCCGCTCACAAGATCGCGCCCGCGAATGTCCATCGTACGATCCGTATCAGGGGTCACAATCGCCGTACCGACAGTGATCTTGATCTCCTCCGCCGTGCGCTCCCCGATCATGAGATTATACATCCGCTTGATGTACTGCACAATCGCGGAATCCATTTCATCGCCGCCGATGCGGATAGAGCGGCTCGTCACAATCCCGCCAAGTGAGATGACGGCGATCTCCGTCGTACCGCCGCCGATGTCGACGACCATACTTCCCGTCGCCTCCTCCACGGGAAGCCCCGCGCCGATCGCCGCAGCCATCGGCTCCTCGATCAGATATGCCTCACGAGCCCCCGCCTGTTGTGCCGCATCAATAACCGCACGCTTCTCGACCTCCGTCACACCGGAGGGGACACCGACGACGACACGCGGACGCACAAACGACTTCGAGCGCATCGCCTTGCGAATGAAATATTTCAGCATTGCCTGCGTCACATCGAAGTCCGCAATCACACCATCCTTCATCGGACGAATCGCAACGATATTGCCGGGCGTACGCCCGATCATCTGCTTTGCTTCCTCGCCCACGGCGAGCACATCCCCCGAATCGCTCTTTATCGCTACAACGGACGGCTCACGTAGCACAATTCCGCGCCCCTTGACATGTACCAGAGTATTCGCCGTACCGAGATCAATCCCCATATCGTGACCACCAAAAAGACCAAACATTGTAAATGGAGTCTCCTTCCACCAAATGAGATGTATCCGTATCAATAATTTCATGCACGTCACATGGGCGTGCAAAATCAGTATAGCATATGCTCATTTATTTTTCCATGAGATTTTAGGAAGTGCTGATAAAATGAATTTTACAATCTTTTTATCCCGTTTAGGACAATTTAACCAGATTCCTTGACGGACATCACAGTTTCCCATATAATAAAACTAAATGATATGCACTGTATAAGGAGACGGATGCGAATGAACATTCAAGCAAGGTTGCTGACAGTGGATTTTTATAACTGCAAAGCAGAGCAATGCAGTGATGAAGCGGCGGTGCGTGCCAAGGTCTCCACAGCACTCAGGGAACTGGATCTCGTCCCCTTGCAGATCATCAGCGAGATACAGGAAAACGGACACATTTCTTTGATGTCCCTCCTCCCAAATGGACATCTGGCACTTCACGTCCATCCGGAACTCCACCACGTCTCACTTGACATTTACCTCTGCGCAGAGGATGCCGCACTCGACCCGATTGCACGCGTCCTGCGCAAGGCATTCCAGCCTGAAAAGACAAAAACGACGCATCTGCGGCGCGGCGACTTCCGCAGCCCCGCAGAGATTCGGCCAAAGACAACGACGCGCGTCGCTCCCATCCGCAAAATCAAGAGCACCGGAGCAAAGGTCATCCGCATTCTCGCACGACGTAACCGCGGATAAATAAATCAAAAAACCTTGCACATTTTCGCTTGGCGAAAATGTGCAAGGTTTTTTAGTGGAGTTGATAGCCCTTGGCAGGCTTCACCTGATGCATCGTCTGGTCGTAGTCGCCGACCAGATAGTCCCCGAGAAGCCCGACCTTGAATTTTCCGGGATGCCCCTCGGGCAGCCCATCGTTTGCTGTGAGCAGCATATCAAGTGCCTTAGAAGTAGCCATCGATGTCGCACTCATGTGCATAACGAGAATTGCACCACGCTTCACCGTGCCGTCCTCCTCATGCGTCAAATGGTGGAGAATCCCGACCAGAGATTCCATGGAGACCGTACTGTAGTCCTCCGTACTGCCGCTGCCGTTGACAATATAGGTAAATCCGTTGTTGAAAATCGCCGTTGCACCCATGCGGCTGACCGCGAGCGTCGGGGGGCGCAGAAGCCGCGTGAGGGCATAGCGTCCCGAGGGAAGTTTCATATCGCCGACTGTTTCCGCCAATTTCTCATACGAGGAACGTACATCTTCATAGTATTCCTCCGGGTGCTGGACAGGAATCTGACGCCCCTTATCATCCTGCACCGTCATCGGAATATGTCCGTTCGTATGACTGCCGATCTCATTGCCCTCGGCGGCAATCGCACGCAGCAGATTTGGATTGTTGTGGATGCTTCTCGTAATGATAAAAAACGTTCCGTGTGCCCGATGCTTGCGCAGTACGTAGAGGAGATGGTTGATCGAATCGTCACTGCCCCAGTCGTCAAAAGTGAAGAACACCGTATTATCCGCAACTGTTTTGACAATTCCTGTGCGATCCGCCAGTCGCATCTCCGTGCGCGAGAACCCAAGCATACGATCCGTTTCACCAACCTCCGGAGCACCGACATATCGCTTAAAAAATTCTTTGGAGACCGTCTTTTCGGTCAATTTCTCCGCACGCTCATAGGGGCGCATATCCACAGGCAGCTCATCGACATTGACAGGATAGGTATATCCCGCTGCGGTATCTGCCAAAACATCCTGTACAGAAACCACCGTATACCCCGATGCCGCGCTCTCATCTGCCATCTGCGCATTGGACGCCCCCGGTGCATGATAGGCTATGTTGTCGAGCTTTTCGGCAATAATCGCGCGAAAGATCTCTGCCGTAAGAGCCTCACGGGTATAGAAGTCCATCCGCAGATAGATAATCTGACCGCGATTCAGCGAGGTTGTCCAACGACCAAAGAGTTGGGGCATCAGTTCCTCTGCCGACTGCGCATCCTTGTGCTTCGACTGAACAACATTAACCCCCTGACCAACGAAGATACACCCCATCGCCGATACCGCTTCGTTGATTGCATCCTCATCGGCACCGGACATCTGACGCACTACATTCGTCGTAACGCCCCATCGCTGCTGCAGTGCCGTTTGGATGCGCTCGATCTGCGCACAGTACGCGGCGAAGTCCGCCCCCGCCTCCGGGCGCAGACCGATGCCGAGATCCTGTCCCGCTGCAACAATACGTTCGATATTGTCCGCATTGCGTTGGATCTCGCGCTCGGTGACGAAGAACGTCCCACGCATCCCACGTTCTGCCAGAGCCGCGAGGATATCATCCAGTGGCTCTTGTTTGGACAAGCCTCCAAACGTAAAGATCACAACCGGTTTGACCGTGAGGAGAAATGGCTGACGCTGTGCCATTTTTCCGGCATTTGCCGCACGCAGGGCGTTATAGTCGGCCTCTGCCGACGCCTCCCGCATACCAACGAACAGGGTGAACACGCAGAATACACTCAACAATATACAGAGTGTTCCATAATTCCGCATGATCCTTCTCCTCCCCTAAAATGGAAATGACTTACTGATTTCGTATCTGTCCAAGATCGGCATTTCCTCCGAGACGCCAGATGCTCACGGAGGAAATGCCGCGATGAGCGGCGAGCGTAATCCATGCGTTCAGTGTCTCACTGTCCGCATACCAGACCTCCGTCTCATGTCCGTCCGCCTCGAATCGGAAGTGGAGTGCCGCACTCTCCGCATCGCGCTCCGGCACAACCTTGTGCATTTCTGCGAGATGCACCGCCTCCTGTTCGGTGATAAAGCGGCGCTCCCCACTCTTAAGTCCGAACAGTCCATAGTCCCGCCACAGACAGCCGCCCGTTGCAAAGGCGACCGAACGGTTTTCGGGCAGTGCTTCCATCTTGGTAAGGATTTTCTCAATGAATGCACCGTCCGCCTTTGCGCCCGGACCACTGTGCTTCCCATAGAGATTGTAGAGCATCACGACGTACTCAGGGCCTTTTGCAAATCCCGCATCGAACGGTACAGACGGCTCAAGCACAATGCGCAGCTTCAAATGATTCTGCATACAGGCAGTGGAAAGCCGATAGGTCAGGACAAGATAACGTTGGAGCAAGGTCTGATCCTTTGCAAAATTCTCGTAGTCCAGCTCCACACCGTAAACGCCAAACGCCTTCGCAAGAGCCACCATCTCTCCGACCGTACGGTCGATGGCGGCATCATCCCGCAGCAGCCGTCGAAGAAGTTCCCGATCCTTCTCCGAGCGGCGCTTTCCGACAATGTCATTGGTAAAGCTCAGATACGTTTCAAGTTTCTTCCCTTTGTACTCCTGTGCCATGGCACGGATTTCTTCCGGTACATATAGGGCATCATTCTCGTCATAGGAAACAGCAAAATAGGAAATGGCATTCATCTTCTTTCGAAGCGCTGCATAATCCTTCGTGCCGCCCTCCATATCCCAATAGGTATGCCACGTCGTCAGATGAACCGGCGTGTGATGTCCACTCTGCAACGGTTCTGCCTCAGCGCATCCACCCAAGAAAACACTGACAGCAAACAGCAGGCAAACCATGCCTGAACGCATAGATCATTCTCCTTCGACCCATTATTACAAATACTCCAGGAACCAGTTGATAACGGCGTTCCATTGGTCTGCCATATTCTTCTTGGTCTTCTCCCAGCCCGTATATTCGCTGGAGTAGATCACACGCTCCTCGCCGCCTGTGCGCCCGGTATTCGTGAGAATACGCACCTGATGGAAAACACCGTCGTAGACATCGTCGGCCAGATTCCGCTGACTCCACGCCTCGCCTTTCCACGACGCACCGAGAAAGATACTGCCGCGCTCCGTCAGGCGCATGGGCAGCTCCCTAGGACCCGTATGTCCATCGATCTCAACCGACAGAAGGTTGTCGCGCAGCAGGATTACGAGTTTGTGTTTGCTGCGTCGGTGGAAGCTCTGCGTTCCCTCATACGGTTCCGCACCGTCTGCAACCGTAGCGACAGGCGTATCGCGCAGCGTCTCGGCACGTCCGAGGTATTCCTGGGCAGCGACGGGCGACGGCGCATAGCGTGCAAACGCCTCATTTTCACGCACCATTGCGTCGCGACGATCCTCCTCAACAGAAAGGATGGTCTCCTCAAGGATGACAGGAATTTTCTCCCGATAGAGCACCCGCTCCGCCCCGCCGATAATCTCGGTAACAACGAGGTAGTTGTTGACCATCTGAACACTGATCGCACTGCTGAGATCCGGCGTGCTGCGCAGGTAGATCTGCTGTGCCCCGAAGGCATTGCCCTCCATGTCCGCCTCAAAACGCAGATCACGCGGCTCAATCCCCTCCTGCAGGCGCGCCAGAGCCCTGCCCTCCGGCAGCGTCGTCAGGATTAGGGACTCATCACGCGCCTCCAACGCCCCCTCCACGAGTTCCCACGCCGCCCTACTCTCCTGCGTCCCTTCTACAAAGGTAAGATCGTCATTCGTATCGTATTTGATACGCATGAGCAGGTGATTGATGGGCCAATAGGGCTGCGGCTGCATACGCGTAAGATCGTAAAGACTGCTCCCGCGCTGGTTGAGCACGAACCCCTCACGGTTAAAATTCATCGGAAACAGATCCCGTATCCAGCGTTCATTGACCGCACTGACCAGCGGATGATTGCCGAACCGCCCCGTATTTGCGTGCATCAGAACATGGGTCTGCGGCACATAGCCGAGTTCCTCCTCATAGATATCGCGCAGACGCATATAGTCATAGCTGACACGCTCCTTCATATGACGCTCGCTCTCCACAGGGATATCATCCTTATCCCGGATGTAGTCCATCAAATAGTGGTTGTAGCGTCGCCCGAGATAGGGGCGTATCATATCAAAGCGCAGGGGGTCGATCTCACCGATGAAATTGTGGTACCTGTCAAAGACGTTGATGTATTCCAGACGGTATCCGTTCGTTCCCATCTCCCAGAAGGAAGACTGCTCCATCTCATGGAGATCCTTTGGACGAAGAAATTTCGGATCCTCATGGGCAAACTTCTCCGGATAAGTCATGATCGTCGCTTTGAAGTTCAGATCCTCCATGATTTCCTGTGCAAAGATCGCCGTATCCCGCCGCCCATCCTCAAACATCAGATAGAGGGAACGTGGCGGCAGTGGTTTTCCCTTGCGGTAGTAGTCGAGGATGTCCTTTTGCGTGATGGTCACATAGCCCTGATCGTGCAGCTCCGTCAAGTGGCGGCGCAGCTGCTCCTTGCCGATCAGCGTGCTTGTATCGCCGATGCGGTCGACACCAAAGTAGGAGAGCGCAATAAAGCCGCGATCCTCCGCACTGACCGCGGCATCATCGAATGCTATATAGGTCTTGAACGTAAAGAAGAACGTCAAAAGAATGGAAAATGCCGCAAGCAAAATGATAAACTGCACAATAACACGTGCCATTTTCCAACGATTCTTCCGCCTCGTAAAATTCTCAAGACCGACCTCAACAGGCGGATTCTGCGGCGGATTCCTCCCGCTCATCCTGTCTCACCCACTTCCACATTATGCAAGACCGACTTGTTCTTCTTCTGAACCTCCTCCAGATCCGCCTGTGTGAGACGTGTTCCCCACGTCGTCTTCCAGAACGTGACCCATGCGACAGGCATCTGCCAGAGCAGCACCGCCTCATAATAGATGCAGAACCACAGCGCGTAGACCCACGTCGTACTGCGACGGATGAGAAGCTGCGCCATACTCATCAGCAGTGCCATCATCATCATACCGATGATGAAGCTCGTCGGGAATACACGATGCATAATCGGCACGTAGAAAAAGTTGTACAGCACAATGATCGGCGCGGCAATCGGAACAAGAACCCCCATATAGAAGCCGAGCGACGTGAACGGCTCCTTCTTCCACATATAGCGTGAGGCAATCAGCGACTCACGCAGCCACGAACGCTTCCACCGCATCTGTTGGCGCAGGAAAACATTGTACGAGCGCGGCACAATTGTCATACAGACGGCAGTATCCTGATACGTCGTCCGATTGTGGCGCAGGATAAAATTCGTCATACTGCGATCGTCCCCGAACGTCGCCTTCTGTCCAAGGAATGTCTGGTTCAGCCAGTCGTCCAGATACTTGAGCACGAGATCCTTGCGGTAGCAGGAAAGAGGCCCGGAGAGACAGGTCGCCGCATCAAAATAGCCCTCCGCCGCCTTCATGATACGAAATGCGACCGAATAGCGCACTGCCTGCATCTTCGTCAGCGAATTGGTATAGGTATTCGCCACATCCGTACGCCCCGATACACCGCCCATCTCCTTGTCCTTGAAGGGCTGGACGATATTGCGTACGGCAAATGGATCAAGGAAGCTGTCCGAGTCCACGAACACCAGCAGCTCATGCTTCGCCGCAAGTGCTCCGCGTGCCATCGCGTCACGCTTGCCCATGTTGGTCGGCTGCTGAAGAAAGCTGATACGCTCGGAGACATGATAGGCATTGTCACTCGTATCCGCAGCCTTCAACTGCGCGATCATGTCCTGAACGCGTTCGGCAGAGCGGTCATTGGAATGATCGTCAACAATGATGACCTCAAGCTTGTCCACGGGGTAATCCTGGTTGATACAACTGTGGATCGTCCGTTGAATCCACTCCTCCTCGTCAAAACACGGGATGATGATGGAAACCCCCGGTGTAAAATCCGGGTCAATTCGTACCGGACGATAGAACGAGGCAAACAGATATCGTGTCAGGAGGAAGGTCGCGGCGATAATGCTGTAGAGATAGAGCCAGCGATTGAACTTGAAGTAGATCACAGACTCCGCACGCATGAGCACAATGATGAGAGCAATAACCGCAAGAAACGCAGATGAAATCCACAGCATATAGTCACGCCGCTGAGAGGCAGCATATTCTGCAAGACTCTTTTTGAACTCCATGCCGTAGAGCGTTCCCGCTTCCACGTCAAAACGGCGTGCGACCTTGGCGGGGAGTTTCTTCACCTTCATCTCGTACCCCTCGGGCATCGACCCCGGGGTGATCTCGAAGGTCAGCGTCACCTCCCCCTCAAACGTTGGTGCCGCACGCCCTGCGACCTGATCCATGCGTACGAGAATCCCCGTCGTGGAGATGTCGACGGCACGCCCCGAGAGAAGCCCGCCGCCCGGTAGGTGAATATCGACCGGATAGTCAACGAGATAGCGCTGCCCGTTCTTCGCGTCCTGCTCGTAGCGTACATAGTCATCGGAGTTGATCGCGTCCGTCGCGCCACGTCTGCTGTGGTTGCTGCGATGTCCCGTCGAATCCGGCACATGAGAAAGAAGACGGCGATCCCGTTTCTCCTCATACAGGATGTCCTGTTCATCCCCCGCTGCCTGACCGGCGAGCTTTTTTAGTTTCTCGCGCTCGTCAAGCCCGATTGTCTGCTGTGCCAAATCCCCTCACCTGCCTGTCTTAGCGGACGGTATTGCAGGAGCTGCCGGTACCGCCGGAATATAACGGATCTTACGGAAATCGTGAATGTCAACGACCTTTATGCCCCTGCTTTCAAATACCGTGAGCAGCCAATCCAACTCATCCGCCGGATCGGGCGGTGGTGGCGTGTTCCGAACAGCAGGAGGATCCTCGATGTTCGGCTTCTTGTCCACCGCCGGACGCTCGTCCGTCTTCCCCGTATCCTTGGGCAGCGGCTCGACCGGCTTGGTCAGCATAATCGCAACAATACTGCCGTTCGGTACCGCTGCCGCAAAGGCAGTGGCATCCGCCTCATCGCGAAACGTACCTGCCTGATGACGTACATTCTCTTTGACTGCATATCCGAGCTCCGCCGCTGTCAACGCCTGCAGCAGCGGCTCTGTATAGTTGGTGCGCGGCGCACGAAAGAGTGTCGGTGCTTTCGGTGAAAGCGTCGCAACGACCTTCTGCGTACGGCACAGTTCACTGAGCAGCCGATCCGTTTGGAGATTCTCCGCACCGCTGATGCCGACAAAAGTATAGTTTCCGATCTCATAGCCGGTATTGGAGATCCGTTGGATCGTCTCCGGCTGTTCTGCCGCATTCTGTCCCTCGACAAAGAATACCGCCGAGGCATTGTGCTTTTGCAGCACATCCAAGAGACGCTCCGCAAGTGCCCGCTCCGGCAGTCCATCCAGTACGATTCCTACGCGCGCACTGTTATCCTGCAAGCGTGTAAGAACCTCTGCAGGCTTGACACCGTCCGCAAGACGCTGCGTGGCAGCTGCGATCTCATCAGAGGCAGTGTAGACCGCACTGAGATCCGTCAGCTCCGCATTGGGATTCGAACGATCTATAACGTAATCCCGCAGGATCATCAAAATACCACAGGCGACCAGGATGCCGAGAAGAGCATAGACCCCCATCTTCCGATAGTTCATCCGCTGCCCCCTCCTTCCTTAGAGACTCCAGTAGCGGAATCCCTCATATTCGGCCTCCTCACGCGAAAACAGCCCCTTCACATCAATGAGAAGCCGTGGTCCATCCGCACGGAACATACACTTTACCTGCTTCCACGTCAGATTTTTGAATTCCTCATGTGCAACAAGGAACACGACACAGTCCGCATCGCGTACATGGGCAAGCGAAACAAGATCGAATCCATATTCATGGTGCATGGATTCCTCCGAAACGTGGGGATCGACCGCCCAAAGGTTCAGGTTGTATTCCGCAAGTCTATGATAGACATCCGCCGCACGCGAATTTCGTATATCGGGACAGTTCTCCTTGAACGTCATACCGAGGAGATAGATGCGTGTTACCGCCAGATCTACCTTTGCACGCACGAGTTCTTGTACAACGGCATGGGCAACATACGAACTCATACCGTCATTGACCTGTCGTCCCATTGAGATGAGCGGCGAATGGTAGCCAAGATTCTGTGCCTGGTAGATGAAGTAATACGGATCTACTCCGATGCAGTGCCCACCGACCAGCCCCGGACGGAAGCCAAGTGCATTCCACTTGGTATTCATCGCCGCGACAACCTCGCCCGTATGGATGTCCATCCGATGAAAAACCATCGCGAGCTCATTCATAAAGGCAATATTGATATCGCGCTGCGCATTCTCAGCCACCTTTGCCGCCTCTGCCACACGGATCGAGGAGGCACGGTAGATGTTCTGCACCACAGTTCCGTATACCTCTGCAACATTGTTCCGTGTCTCCTCATCCATGCCGGAAACAATCTTGACAATATTTTCAAGACGGTGCACACGGTCGCCGGGATTGATCCGCTCCGGCGAATAGCCGATCTTAAAATCCACACCTGCGCACAGCCCGGAAGACTCCTCAAGTAAGGGAAGACAAACATCCTCCGTCACCCCCGGGTAAACCGTGGACTCATAGACGACAATACTACCGCGCCGCAGGTTGCGCCCGATCAAACGTGTCGCCCCCCTCAGCGGCTCCAGGTTGGGGGTCTTGTCCCCGTTGATCGGTGTTGGAACAGCAACGATGAGAAAGGAGGCCTCGCGCAGTCTCTCCTCGTCACAGGTATAGTCGATCCTGCTCTCTGTCAGCCCCTGTGAACCGATCTCTCCTGTCAGATCCAGACCCGCACGATATGCCGCGATCTTTTCTTCATCACGGTCATAACCGATGACCGAAAAGTGTTTGGAAAATGCCGCTGCAAGCGGCAGCCCAACGTACCCCAACCCGACGACAGCAAGTTTTTCATCGCCGCTTTTCAGATGCTCCAACATATTCCTACCCCACCTTCTTGCTATTCTTTGTAGTTTTGGAAGTATCCCGTCAGTGACCCCCAAATCGTCCGGCTTCTGTTCCCGGTCGTCAAATCGTACAAATCATAGTACTCAAGCGCAAAGATCAGATCCTTCTTCAACGTATACGACAATCCCGCACCCCATCCGCGGAACCCGCCACGCTTTGCCCCCGTACCGGAGGCATCGAAGTTCATGTAGTCCGCAGAACCATTCATTGTATGGCTCACATAGGTGGAACTCGGCTGACGATAGTATTTCAACCAATAGGAGAACGACCCCGGCCGCCATGCGCCGCCGCCGACTCTGGACAGTGTGAGCACATAGCCCGTACCGTTGCCCGCCGCATGATCCCTGCCGTGCAGGAGCATCGCACCAAAATCATATGCGCCCACGGGCTTGCGGTAGTTCAGCATATAAACATTGCGCGTTGCAGTTCCGATCTTGTCGAAGCGATACATCCCCGCTTCTGCCGTATAGGTCTTGGCATCGTAGGAGGCGGTCAGCCCTGCCACCTTTTTCGCCTTTTCGATTTTTCCGTACTCCACCGTATAGGTAATGGGAACACCTGTGGAAAGGCGTATCCCGCGGAACTTGCTGTCGTAGATATTGCCCTCCGCCATCGTCGTACCAAAGACACCCGCTGTCACGTCAAAAATGCCGGAGTGTCCCGTGAGATAGTAGCGGTCGAACTTTAGTTTACCGTCCTTGTCGCCGCCGCCTCCGGTCAATGTTTTTTCGTATTCGACCATACCGACAGCATGCCAGTTCCCGTCGATGTTATAGTCCGGATAAATACGACCGCGAATGCGGGCACGCGAACGGTTCGTAGAACGTTCCTCACCGGTAACGCTGGACGCATCAATGCGCACCTGTCCGTCGATCTTCAATCGTTTCTCCGGGACCTCAGCCAGACGCGTCGACGAGTAGAGCTGACGCTCTGCATTCTCATTGTCCGCATAGCCGCTATCTGTCAGCTCCTCGATAAACTCCGCACGCAGATGTGCCGCTGTGGCAATCACCGAAGGACTGACGAGGGGTTCAGCATCCATGCTGATATTTGGATTGTCTTCCATCGTATTCATACGCTTGAATATATTCTGCTGGCGTTCCTGCACCTTGGCAAATGCAATCTCCGATTTCTGCCGCCGCATCTGTGCCAACGCATAATCGCGTGCCGTATACTGAAGCTCACGACGTGCAGCCGAAGCACGTTCCTGCAGAGGACGCATAATCTCAAGACGGTTCACACCACGCATGGACTGACGTACCAGCATTTCCTCCGCCTGTTTTGCATTCGCATCCGCCTGCTCATAGGCCTTGAGCGCCGTCGACTCCTGCTCCCGATAGAGCTTCAGATGCACCTCATCACGCATGGCAAGACTCGTAATGCGTCCATACTCATCCGCAAGTGTTCCCTGTTGGATGCGGTCGATCTCATGCAGCCCCTGCGCCACGATCTTCGTCAGCTCATCGCGCGGAATGCTTGCGGCATCCCTCCCGCTCAGATCGAGATACCCTTCTTCTTCCAGATGGTTCACCGCATCATACACCCATGACGGCGTTGTCTGTGCATACGTTACGCTCGGCAGAGCCCCCGCGAGCACAGAAAGTATGACCGCCGCCCCGTATTGATGTCTGCTCATGAGTTCACGATCCCTCCACAATGGCATATTAAAACTCATCCCACATAAACAGCTGCATCGGTATATGGTGCACATTCAAACATGGGGGACGATAAGCCTAAGATGTTCCACCTATATTTTCCTATTTTATATGAATAAAGTCAAGGAAAATTTATTGCTATAAAAAAACTTATGTATCATGCTAAATTTTTCGAAAATCAACGTATTTATGGATATTTTATGATAGAAAAAATCAAGAGATATTGTTGGTTCTACCAAGAACACATTTAGGACTTTACGCATACCGATCCGCATCGCCAGAATCCACAATGTGACTGCGTCCAGAAAAAGAAGCTGTTGCACGAAATTTTCCAGCTTCGTGCAACAGCCCCTTAGCAATATGTCAGTTCGAGAATTTTAGGAATCGCTGATAAAACACCCCCTCAGATTGGCGTAGATGTTTCCGCCCGAACGAGGAGACAAATCGGACGCATAGCAAAGACCATGGAGAGAATCGAAGGCGTAGTGCGGACAAAAAAGATGCGCTAAAGTGGCGGAATTTATCAGTGCTTCCTTTACTCGGCACTTCTCTTCTGACAATCCTGGCAGTAGCCAAAGAAATACATCTGCTGCGAAACGATACGGTAACCTGTAACAGATGAGACATTCTTATCAAGAGACGGGAGCGCGGCGATGGGCACATCCGCAACCTTGTCACAACCGAGGCAGCGGACGTGCGGATGCGCGGAGATGTCCGCATCATAGCGGAATGCCTCCTCACCCACGTTCAGCTCACGCACAATGCCAATCTCACAGAATGCATCGAGTGACTTGTAGACCGTCGCCAAACTCATCGTCGGGTAGTTCGGACGCAGCTCCTTGTAGAGCGTCTCCGCCGTCGGATGCTCCGTCGTCGCAGCAAGTGCGGCATAGACGGCCAGACGCTGCGGTGTCACCTTCTTTTTATTCTGGCGGAGAATATCCGTCACCTCGCCAAGTGTCAGCATTGTATGTTCTCGCATAATGATTCCTACTTTTCTTTCTATCGAATCTAAAGTTATTATTATTTATATATCATAATACTCTATCCGAAAACTCCTGTCAATAGTCCCTACCATCTTCCTGTAACAGAAAAAGAACCTTTCCTTTTGCGCCGCTCCGAAATCATGCTATAATGGATAGCATTGAACAGCAGAAAGAAAGGTTTGATTTCATGCGTATCTCCGATATCCCCGCCGCCATTGCAGGTGAACTTACCATCCGTCCGCAGCAGGTTACATCCGTTATCACGCTCCTCGACGAGGGCAATACCATCCCCTTTATTGCACGTTACCGCAAGGAGGTTACCGGATCGCTTGAGGATGAGGTACTGCGTCAGGTGGAAATCCGCCTCACCTATCTGCGCAACCTCGTCAAACGGCAGGAGGAAATCATTGCACGCATTGAGGAGCAGGGAAAGCTGACGGACGAACTGCGCACAGCAATCGAGACTGCCGAAAAACTTCAAACCCTCGAAGATCTCTATCGCCCGTACAAACAAAAAAAGCGTACACGCGCCTCCATCGCACGCGAACGCGGTCTGGAACCTCTTGCGAACGCCATGATGCTCCAACGGGAAACGAACGGATCACCCGAAGATGTCGCCGCCCCCTTTGTCGATTCGGATAAAGATGTGCCGACCGCTGCCGAAGCACTGGCAGGTGCGCGTGACATCCTCGCCGAGACAATCATGGACGAGGCGGAGGTGCGCCGCCGAACACGTGAGAAGTTTTGGAGGAGTGCCGTCCTTGAGACGACGCTCAACGCCGAAACCGAGGATGCACAGGTCTTTCAGATGTACGACGGTTACAGTGAGCCCGTCCGCACCCTCCCCTCGCACCGCATCCTTGCCATCAATCGAGGGGAGAAGAAGGGCTGTCTCACCGTCCGTATCGCCGTGGATCACGAGGAAAATATCGCATGGATTTACGAGCGGGTACACCAACGCCCCTCTATTTTTGAAACGGAACTGCACACAGCAATCGAGGACGGCTACAAGCGTCTTCTCGTTCCCGCACTCGAACGTGAACTTCGTACACAGCTGACAGAGAGTGCGGAGGAGAAGGCGATCACGATATTCGGGCACAACCTGCGCCAGCTTCTCCTTCAGCCGCCGCTTGCGGGACACACTGTACTCGGGCTTGACCCCGGCTATCGCACAGGATGCAAGGTAGCACTCGTCGATGCAACGGGAAGCGTCCGCGCGAGCGGCGTAATACAGGTCACAAAGAGTGATGGAGAGCGCAAGGCAGCAGCACAGAGTCTGCTGAAACTCATTCATACGCACGGAGTTACCCTCATCTCGATTGGCAACGGTACGGCATCCTACGAAACGGAACAGTTTGTCGCCGCACTCATTCATGAGCACAACCTCACGAACGTCCATTATCTCATTACGAACGAGGCAGGTGCGTCCGTCTACTCTGCCTCACAGCTCGCAAAGGAGGAACTCCCCGACTACGATGTCACGATCCGCGGCGCAGTCTCCATTGCACGACGCGTACAGGATCCGCTTGCGGAGCTTGTAAAGATCGACCCGCAGGCGATCGGTGTCGGACAATACCAGCACGACGTCAGCCAGAAGAAGCTCAAAGAGACTCTGGATGCCACTGTGGAAGACGCAGTCAATCATGTCGGAGTCGATCTCAACACCGCCTCCCCTGCCCTACTGAACCGCATTGCGGGCATCAATGCGACGATTGCAAAGAACATCGTCGCCTACCGCAATGAACACGGACGCTTCACGAGCCGCAAGACACTCCGCAAGGTTGCCCGCCTCGGGGATGCCGCCTTTACGCAATGCGCGGGCTTCCTGCGCATCCACGAGGGCGAAACGCCGCTGGATGCCACAGCCATTCATCCCGAGTCCTACGAACTCGCACGCTCCATCCTTGCGGAGCTCGGTGTCAGCGAGGATGATCTGCGTGACCGTGCAAAACTCCCCGCGCTTGCACTCAAAACAGCACAGACACAGCCGGCATCGCTCGCAAAGAAGCTCGGAGCCGGTATTCCGACCGTCACTGATATCCTAAAGGCAATTGCACGCCCCGGGCGCGACCCGCGCGAGGATCTGCCTGCACCGCTCACACGGCAGAATATCGTAAAGCTCTCCGACCTTGCCGTTGGCACAATCCTCAAAGGAACGGTACGCAATATCACGGACTTCGGCGCATTCATCGACATCGGTCTGAAACAGGCGGGGCTGCTCCACATCTCTGAGATGAGTCATCGCCGCGTACGCCATCCGCTCGACATACTCTCCGTCGGCGACTCCCTCGACGTTATGATTATCAGCATCGACGAGGCACGCGGCCGCATTGGGCTCTCCTTAAAACGCATCGAAAAGGAAAAGGCACGCGCATGAATCTTCTCGAACGTACAATTTCTGAGATCATCCCCCCCGTCACAGATCTTTCTGCCGAAATCAATAGATCAATGACATCGCAGAGCAACATGGACTTTGGTCGGCTGAACGATGTGCTTCTCCGCTATATCAACATCACAGGCGAGCGACATCCCGCACCGCCGCAGACGAGCGTCGTCATCTCCTGCGCCGACCACGGTGTCGCCGCCGAGAGCGTCAGTGCCTACCCACCCGAGACCACGTTGAACATGATGTGCAACTACCTCATCGCACGCGGCGGTGCGGCGAACGCCGCCGCAAACTATGCGAATGCAAACCTTATCGTTGCCGATCTTGGTGTGAATACGGAGCACACAGACATACCGGGACTTTTACATCACAGCATTGCACGCGGTACGGCAAACATGACCAAAGGGCCTGCTATGACACGCGTACAGGCAATCCAGTCCATTGAAACGGGCATTGCAATCGCAAATGACTGTGCCACTCGTGGCGACCGCTGCATCCTGCCCGGTGAGATGGGCATTTCCAACACAACATCGAGTGCGTCGATGGTCGCGGCATTCCTCGGGCTGACCCCCGAGGAGGTCACGGGACGCGGCGCGAATATCTCCGACGCGCGTCTCGCGCATAAGGTCGAAATCGTCCGACGCGCCCTCGATGTCAATCGCCCCAACCTGCACGACGGCCTGGACGTACTCGCAAAGGTCGGAGGATTTGAGCTTGGCTGCATTGCAGGGCTCATTCTCGGCGCGGCCGCACGGCGGATGCTCGTCATCCTCGATGGGGCAAATACGACCTCTGCAGCACTCGTTGCACACGCCCTTGCGCCAAACTGCGTGCATTACCTTCTCGCCTCGCACGCCTCGCTGACGGAGCACTCCCACCCGCACGCACTGCGTCATCTCGGGCTCACTCCGATGCTCCGCCTCGACATCCGTCTGAGTGAGGCGGCAGGCTCGTCGATTGTGCTTCGTATGCTCGCTCAGATGCTAAAGGTATGGGAGACAATAGATACTTCGCCGGAGGAGGCGATCCACCGCCCCCCTATTGGCTCGCTTTGCTCGCCACTTCCCCCATTGCGACGGGGGAAGCTAATATGCCGTAATGCAATGCCTCCCCCGCCCAACCAATCCTCTATGTCCGCCTGTCAATACCGCCTCGACAACCTCGCAAAGCCCATCCACAGCCTCGGCTATCTTGAGCGGATTGCCGTACAGCTCGCGAGTGTGATGCACTGCGAGCGTCCTCCTCTGGACACACAGGCGGCACTCCTCCTGATCACAGAGAAAAAAGAGCTTCCCGTCGACCTCACGCGCATCCTCAATGCCCTGACGGATGCACGCGGCATCCCCGTCCATATCCTCTCAAACGATAGCAAAGAGGCATATGCAGTCGCATACCAGCTCGCACGCACGCATCCCCTCCTTATTCTCGGAGCATACGAACAGGAGGACTGCACGCCCATCACCGATGCCCTGCACGGCGCAGCGGCAGGCGGCAGTCTCGTCCTCCCCGGCGATGCGTGGGCGGACGACATTGCACACAAGACAGAAGAAAAATCTCCTGCCCTCGCCCCCTACATCCTCCATGTTCTCCCCGACATGCTCACCATCGACACGGAACTGACCGCCGGCATCGAAGGGCTGCTTGCCCTTGACATCGTACACGCCGCCCTCCACGTCGTAAACGACATGAAAACCTTCACCGAGACCGGCGTCGCCGTCGCCATCGACGGCGCGGGCGCAGGACGACAGGTGCGTGAACAGGCAAAAAAATAAGGCAGAATATATCTGCCTTATTTTTTTGCCTTTATACCGTAACTTCAATCTGTCCCTTCTTGAACACCTTGCCGATGGTGCCAAACTGGAAGGTTGCCGTTTCCTTGACGGTGAAGCGGCCGTAGGTATTCCCCGCGCGATAGTTCGAGTTGAATGCCTCGCGCATGCCGCCCGCTGTGTGCATCTCCTCCCCGTAGACGAGGAAGGGGTTTGGTACGACGGCAAAGAGGTTGTTGCCGAGCGGCATCCCCCAGAAGTCTGCATCGCGCGTCGGTGTCACTGCAACAAAGCGCGGTTCGAGCTCGGGACGGCTGAGACGCAGCTGCATATTCGTGCAGCGCATCCCCTGCACTTCGTAGAGCTTGATGAAATCGTCCTGCGCCTTCTTCTTTTGGAACATCGTCCCCATGACATCGTAAAGCGCATTGTAGTCGCGTACATAGTCCGCCGCACGTTCGGCAGGGGTCCGCTCACGCAGCTCCGGGACAGGAATCTGCTCCAGCGAAGCCGCCGCATCGGCGGCTTTTTTTCGTGCGGCTTCATCCTGTTTTGCACGGTCACTCGGCGTTGCTTCCTTGCCGCCCGTCGCACGCGCATAGCTTCCGGCCGCCCGCTCCATTGCATTCATCGGCTTGCCCTGCTGCCCCGCTGCCGAGGAATTCGGCGACGGCGCAGCGACTCCCGTATATGCACGCGACAGGTCGCGCTTCATCTCCTCATCGAGGAGATCGCTCACCGATGGGACAGCACTCTGTGCGGCGGCGTTCGCCTCAGCCGCAGGATTATCAGAGGGCTCCTTCTGCGCCTCCCTGCGCGGCGGTATTCCACCCGCACGCTGCTCTGCCGCCTCCAGCCGCTCCACCAGTTCATCAATGCGACTCTGCTGACGCAGCGCCATCTTTTCGAGAAGCGTGACGCGCTTCGCGAGCTCATGAATCCGTGTCAGTTCGTCGGTTCCCATTCCCCTGATTTACCCCTTAAACTTCAATCTTCGCTGCACGCGCAAGCACCTCACGCGCCTCACGCACAATGCGATCCACAATCACCTTGACCGGCTCGATCTCACGCAGGAGTGTCAGCGTCTCGCCCGCCTGCACCATGCCGTTCACGACATCGCCGTCCACGGCGGCGAGCTTGTTCGTGCCCGTCGCACGGTCGAGCAGTTCCTGCTTGGTCGCCTTGCCCGAGAGTTCGAGCGCGACAAAGTCCTCTGCAAACTTGTTCTTAACACCGCGCACCGAGCCGCCAATCGTGAAGCCCGTGACAATCGTGTCCGTATCCACTGCCTCGATCAGCTTTGCCTTCATATTGTCGTGCACAACGCATTCCTCGGCAACGAGGAAACGCGTCCCCATCTGGATGCCCGCCGCACCCATGAGAAGTGCTGCCGCAAGACCGCGCCCGTCGCCGAAGCCGCCCGCCATAACGACAGGGAGCTTTACCTCGGGGATGACCTGCTCCATCAGCGGCAGAGTCGAGAGCACACCGATGTGACCGCCTGCCTCCATGCCCTCTACAACGATAGCGTCCGCACCCTTCTCCTCCACGCGCTTTGCGAGCTTCACGCTCGGCACAACCGGGATGACCTTCACGCCTGCCGCATGAAGCTTTTCAAAGTACGGAACGGGATTGCCCGCACCGAGCGTCACGAACGCCGGCTTTTCCTCACAGATCACATCTACAATCTCGTCCTTGTTCGGCGCCATGAGCATGACGTTGACGCCGAACGGGCGATCCGTGAGACTGCGGCAGCGGCGAATCTCATCGCGCGTGTACTCGGTGGTACGTCCGCCCGTCGAGATGATGCCTGCGCCGCCCGCGTTCGAGACGGCGGAGGCGAGATTTGCCTCTGAGATCCATGCCATGCCGCCCTGCAAAATGGGAACCTCGATGCCGAGCAGTTCCTTTAACCGATTTGCCATATGTATACCTCCATATTTCCTTATACACGCTCAACGCCTGCGATGGCGTAAGCGGACATCCCTTCTCCTGCGCCCGTAAAGCCGAGCCGTTCCTCCGTGGTCGCCTTGACGTTGACGTCCTCGACAGCGATGCCGAGACGCTGCGCGATATTGCCGCGCATCTCGTCGATGTACGGGCGCAGCTTCGGCGCCTGTGCGACGACGGTGGCGTCGACGTTGCCGATGGCAAAGCCCGCGCCGCGCACGATCCGCGCGACCTCTGCGAGCAATACGCCGCTGTCGGCACCCGCATAGCGCGCCTCCGTGTCGGGGAAATGCAGCCCGATGTCGCCGAGCGCCGCTGCGCCGAGGAGTGCGTCGGAGACGGCGTGCAGCAGCACGTCGGCATCCGAATGACCGAGCAGTCCCTTATTGTGCGGGATGTCAACCCCACCGATGACGAGACGCCGCCCCTCAACGAGTTGATGTACATCGTAGCCGATGCCGAATCGTGTCATTCTTCCTCCCCTTTCCGACAGCGGACGACGCCGCCGAGCAGCCGTTTTGCCTCGTGGACAGCCGTTTTCATCAGCTCGCCCGCGCCCATGTCGTTACGCAGGATCGCCTCGGCGACCACCATGTCCTCGGGCGTTGTGACCTTGATGTTGCTGTACTCCCCCTGCACAATGCGAACGGGAACGCCGATGCGCTCCACGAGGCTCGCATCGTCCGTCCCGAGAAATCCATCCTCATCCG
>ERZ772957.559-NODE-559-length-29111-cov-4.299491_pt1 | contig 29111 bp, 24 predicted proteins | sample MGYA00580682_ERZ772957 | MGnify/ENA primary metagenome ERZ772957 (study PRJEB29015, sample SAMEA2737921) | human oral metagenome | biome: human oral; feature: human-associated habitat; material: dental | place: China | collected 2025 ...
CGAGATTCTCTAAGCTCCCGCATTTTAAATTTACTAAAATGCAGGAGTAAAAAGAATCTTAAATCTTGAACTTGATTTTCTTTCCGGTTCCTTCGTACATTTTTTTCCGTATTTCAGTTATTGACGGATCTGAAATGTAGCTGTCGAAGTTTGTCATGCGGTCGATAATTCCGTTCGGGGTAATTTCAACAATCCTGTTCGCAATTGACTCGATGAACTCGTGGTCATGGCTTGTAAAAAGCACAACGCCCGGGAAATTGATAAGAGCTTCGTTCAAGGATTGTATCGCCTCAAGGTCAAGATGATTTGTGGGGTCGTCCAGAACAAGAACGTTCGCTCCCGTAAGCATAAGTTTTGAAAGCATACAGCGGACTTTTTCTCCTCCGGAAAGAACCTTCACCTTTTTCAACGATTCGTCGCCGCTGAAAAGCATTCGTCCCAAAAATCCGCGGACATATGCGTCGTCCTGTTCCTTGGAATACTGCTTAAGCCATTCGGTTATGTTCATGTCGTTTTCAAAAAAGGAAGAATTATCCCGCGGAATGTAGGAATGGCTTGTCGTCTGCCCCCAATACACGTCGCCGCTTTCAGGATTTTTTATGCCGTTTATTATGTCAAAAAAAGCGGAGACCGAATTATGCTCAATTCCGACAAACGCAATTTTTTCCGTTCTGTTAATTTTAAGGCTGAAATCATTTAAAAGCCGAGTTCCGTCATCGTCGCTTATGCTCAAATTTTTAACTTCAAGGACATTGTTTCCGATTTCCCGTTCAGGTTTGAAGTTCACATACGGGAATTTCCTTGTGGAAACGGGAAGTTCCTCCACGGACTGAGCAATTTTGTCGTAAATCTTTTTGCGGCTTGTGGCTTGCTTTGATTTTGCCGCATTGGAACTGAACCTTAGGATGAATTCCTTAAGGTCTTTCATTTTGTCTTCAGCCTTTTTCTGCTGTTCTTTTGCCTGCCTTTGCATAACCTGGGTCATCTGATACCAGAAATCGTAATTGCCCGCAAATTGGGTGATTTTTCCGTAGTCGATGTCGCAAATGAACGTGCAAACCGTGTTCAAAAAGTGGCGGTCATGGCTTACAACGATAACGGTATTTTCAAACTCCAATAAAAAATTTTCAAGCCATGTAATAGATTCAATGTCAAGACCGTTTGTAGGTTCGTCCAAAAGCAGAATATCCGGATTTCCGAAAATCGCCTGCGCCAAAAGAACGCGGACTTTCTGACTTTCGTCAAGTTCCTTCATCATTTTGTCATGAAATTCTTCCTCAAGTCCGAGACCGGAAAGCATTTTTTCAATCTGGTTTTCAGCCTCGTAGCCCCCAATCTCGCCAAAATCCGCCTGCATTTCGCTTGCCTTTATTCCGTCCTCGTCGGAAAAATCTTCCTTTGCATAGATTTCGTTTATTGCGTTCGTAAGCTCATAAAGCCTTGGATAGCCCATCATCACCGTATCTTTTACAGAATAGTCGTCATAGGCAAAGTGATCCTGCTTCAAAACTGCCATCCGCTCGCCGGCGCCTATTGTTATTGTGCCCGAATCATGCTCAATGTCGCCTGAAAGAACTTTTAAGAACGTAGATTTTCCGGCTCCGTTCGCTCCGGTAATTCCGTAGCAGTTTCCGTTAGTGAACTTTAAGTTCACTTCTTTAAAAAGAGGCTTTTCGCTGAAACGAACGCTCAAATCGTTTACTGTAATCATTTATCTTTCCTAAGTTTAAATATTTTGTCAGAAGGCGTTTTCTAGCGTCCGAAAAACGCCTTGAGTTTTGCAAAAAATCCCTTCTTTTCTGGATTTTTCTTTCCTCCGCTCTTTTGCTCCCTGACTTTTCCGTTATTGCCGCCGTAACTCTTTTTGTTCCCGGACTTGGAATAAGGAGCTGCTTTATTTCCGCCGTTCCGCGTTTTTCCGTATGACGAAGGATTTTTTCCGTCAAATTTTTTATCTTTTTTTCCGCCGCCTTTCTTTTCTTTCTTTGCGGAAGCATAAAATTCTGAAGACGGAGCGTATTTTTCCTTGTAATATTTCATGCGCTCTTCTGCGGACATTAACTCAAGTTTTTCAAAATCCATTTTGGAAGATGCGGCATAACGCTTTTTTCCGTCCTTTTTGAACGAATCTTTTTTGTAACGGCGATTTTCAAAATCCGAGTTTTCTTTGCGGTTCCTTTTTGAAAAATCCTTCTTTCCAAAATCTTTTTTGCCGCCTTTTTCAATTCCTCGCCCTCTTTCCTCTTTTCCGGAAGAGCGTCCTTTTCGTCCGCCGCGCGGTTCTTCATCATCGTCGTGCCAGTTCTGCGTTCTTATGTAAACTCCGGCTGAAACGTCATCAATCATCTGCTCAGGATATGCCACTTTCGACGGAATCTGCATTTCAATAAAGCGTTCTATCGCAGGAAGATTGTAAACGTCCTGCTCGGAACAGAATGTATACGCCTTTCCCGATTTTCCGGCGCGCGCCGTGCGTCCTATTCTGTGGACATAATTTTCAGCCTCATTCGGAAGGTCATAGTTTATAACCATCGCAAGGTCGTCCACGTCTATTCCGCGGGCTGCAACATCCGTAGCCACAAGAACGGCAACATTTCCCGCCTTAACGTTTTTAAGTATCTCAAGACGTTTTTTTTGCGGAAGGTCGCCTATCAAAAAGTCGCATTTCAAACCGTTCATCTCAATACGTTTAGCCACGACCTCGCACATTCTTTTTGTGTTGCAGAAAATTATCACACTTGAAGGAGTTTCTTTTTTAAGAATTCCAAGAAGAAGCTTCATTTTTTCGTCGCTTGAAACGTGAAGAAGCTCCTGATCAATTTCGCTTACGGTAATATTTTCCGCCGCAATCTCAATTTCCTTGGGCTCTCTGGTGTATTCCCATGCAAGATTTTTTACATATGTGTTCAGCGTTGCGGAAAAAAGCATAGTCTGTCTTTCTTCGCTTTTCGGAATGAACTTCAGTATGGTTCTAAGGTCGGGAAAAAAGCCCATGTCGAACATTCTGTCCGCCTCGTCGCAGATCAAAAAAGCAACATCCGAAAGGTCAATATTTCCGCCTTCCTTTAAGTCAATCAGGCGCCCCGGCGTAGAAACAATTATGTCCACGCCCTTATTAATTGCCGCAATCTGCTTTTCGTAGCCTACTCCGCCGTAAAAACTGAACGCCCTAAGACCGGCAGGCCCGGAAAGCGTTTTTGCCTCTTCCTCAACCTGAACCGCAAGTTCACGGGTAGGAACCAAAATCAAAACCTTCTTTCCCTTTTTTTCGTCCTTTGAAAGAAGTTCTTGTATTATAGCAACAAGGTAAGCTGCAGTTTTTCCGGTTCCGGTCTGCGACTGAACATACAGATCCGAGCCGTCCTGCGAATTTTTCAAAACCTGCTCCTGAACTTCGGTGCAGTTTGTGTAGCCGGCATCCTCAAGCCCTTTAAGAAGCCGCTCATCCAAATTAAATTCAGTAAAATCCATAAAGTAAAATATATAACTTTTTTACTATTAACACAATCAAGATTAATTTTACACGTATTTTTCGCGCAAAAAGAAAATAAAAATATTTTGCCGCATTTTTTGGGGCGAAGTTCCTTCTCCCACTCGCTTTCAAAAGCCCGCCTAAGGCTCGGTGTCGCTTCGCTCCCCTGCTTCGCACTTTTGAAGGCTCGCCGCAGGCTTTTTCTTAGAACAAGTTTTTACTCTCAAGATTCAGAATACAAAACGGCTTTCATGCAAAAAAATCGCAAAATAAAAAAATCAGGTCTTTTCCAAAACCGAAAACCAAATCGGCCCCGCACCGTTTTGCTTATCCGGAAGAATATGAAAACCGCATTCCGTACGCTCAGGTTCAAATTTTATATTTGTCTTCAAAAATTTTGTGCAATCGGAAAAAAGAGCCGTCTCATTTTCGTCAAAAACAATTTTCATGTCGGAAAATTTTTTCACCAGCCTTTTTACGATTCCGTCGTTTTCCGCCTCAGAAAGCGCACAAGTAGAATAGACAAGGCAGCCGCCCTTTGCAAGAAGTCTGTACGCCGAAGAAATTAAAGCCCACTGTTCCATCGCAAGACTTTTTATCCTGGATTCAGACCAAAGCGAAAGATATTTTTTGTCGTTCAAAACGTGCCTTTCACTTGAGCACGGCGCATCCAAAAGAATACTGTCGTAACATTCGTTTTGAAAACGGCAGAGTTTTGCACCGTCAAAAGAGCCGAATTTTATTCTAGCAAAAACATCTTCCGAAAAAGAATCTTTGCAAACCTGCAAAAGACGCTGCCGCCTTTGAAATGACCTTTCGTTGCTCAGTAAAACCGCATCATTTTCCATTCGGCTTCCAATCACAAGCGTCTTTCCGCCCGGAGCCGCGCACATATCCAAAATCCGTTTGGCGCCTTTCAACCTAAGATGCAAAGCAGCATAAACGCTTGCAGGGTCGATAAAATATCCTTTACAACCTTCGTTTTTCCATTCGACATAGGATTTTTCGCCTTTTAGGGAAGATTTTAAAGATTCCCACCTTGAAGAAAAAATCCCGGAATAATAAGAATCAAATCCTTCCTCGCCGCAGAGTTTTTTAGGAGCTAAGCTTTTTTTCTTTCCCATAAAAAAATCCTTTAAAAATATTCAAGGTAAAGTTTGATATTTTCATCCCTTGCATCCCTAAAATGCACAATCCTGTCTTCCACAGTGCCGAAAGGATTATTCGGAAAAAGCACATAGCCGTTTTTTCCAGCCTCGGTTCTTCGGAACTCCATAAGTCCCATGGATATTTTCAAGCGGATAACCCGCCTTGCAGATTCTTCTATCCGTGAAAGAAAATCCTTTGACAATTCGGCTTTTTCTATCAACACATTCATCGGAACGGAAAATCTTTTTTCGGAAAGCATTATTACATCGATTCCCGCCTCTATCGCCATTACGGAAGCTTTTTCTAAAGGATAGCCGTTATCCGCCAATGCCGACATGAATATGTCATCGGAAAAAATCACGCCTTCAAAACCGAATTCGTTTCGTAACTTTTCGGAAACCCATTTTGAAGAAAGGCAGGCGGGTTTTTCAGGCTCAAGAAATTTTATGCGGGCGTGGCTCATAAGAATTCCGCAAGGATTTCTTTTTATAATCTTTTTGAAAGGCTCAAGCTGAGCGTAAAGTTCATCGGGTGAAGTGTCGATTTCCGGAAGACCTGTGTGCGGGTCAGTGTTTGTATTTCCCGGAAAATGCTTAAGCACGGATGCAATCCCGTTATTTTCGTAAGCGTTCACGCACACTCTTCCGTAATCAGTTACCTTATCCGTGCCGCCGAAACTCCGTTCGCCCAAAAAACCTTCGTTGTAAGGCGTAAGAACTTCAAGCACGGGCGCAATGTTCATGTCAAAGCCGAGGGCTTTCATCTGCCGAGCCTGAAACGAATAAAGTGCATAGGCGGAATCATTTCCAAGATTTTGAGAAACCCGCCTGTTCGAAGGAAGGGGGGCATTCAGCACCCTAAGCCTGTTTACAAATCCGCCCTCCTGGTCTACCGCAAGAAAAGGCGGAATAATACCGTTTTCAAGGCAATATCGGCGAATATTGTCGGTAAAATACATAGTTCCTTCGATATCGTCCCTGATGTTGTACGAAAAAAATATGAATCCGCCCGGAACAAGTGCCTTTTTTTTTCCATTTCCGGAACCAGAAACGGACGGAAAACTTTCAACAGGAACAAAAACAGTATCTCCCTCAAGATTTTCGATAAAAAGCTGGGAAACTTTCTCTTCGATTGAAAGAGCCGCCATAAAATTGCCCAAAGCCGTTTCTTTATTTTTTTTTATTTGGGAAACTTCACTCGCAAATGACGATACGGATTTTTTCCTCAGACTGTAAAGCCGTTTTTCCTCGGCGTTAAAACCGTTCCTGCAGCCTGAAAGGCATAAAAAAAGAAAGAAAATATTTCCGCACAAGTAAAAAAAACGTTTCATGAAAAAAAATTATATTGAAAATCCTTTCCCTGCACAATTTCATTCTTTCTTAAATACCGCGAAAGCGAATTAAGCACATTTTTTTTGTCAGCCGTCCACATTGGGGAAACAAGAAGTTTTTTAGCCCCGTCGCCTGTAAGCCTGTGGATAACAACGTTTTCCGGGATTCTTACAAGCGCTTTTCCAAGAATTCTGAAATATTCGTCCATTTCCAACGTGGAAAATTCTCCGTTCCTGAATGCATTTAGAATTTCCGTTCCTTTAAGCACGTGAAGAACAGAAATTTTTATACCGTCGGTTAAAGCATTTATGCAAAAATCCACGCTTTCAAGCATATCAGCCTCGGTTTCAAACGGAAGACCGAAAATAAGGTGGGTAACAATGTGAATGTCAGCCGAAGCCGCTTTTATTCGCCTTACGCAGTCAAGATATTCCTCGTTTGTGTAAAGCCTTTTTATATAATCTGCAGTTTTTTCGTTTGAAGTCTGAAGCCCCAGTTCCATCGTAACAAAAGTCTTTTTTGAAAGATTTAAAATCTTTTCAAGCATAGAAGGAAAAACACAATCCGGACGGGTTGCAATGTCCAGCCCTACAACATCGCAGGCGGAAGATGCCTCAATATATTTTTGAAAAAGGCTGTCCTCGTTTCCGTACGTGTTTGAATGATTCTGAAAATAGGCGATGTATTTTCCGTTTTTTATCTTTTTTGAAACAAGATTTTTCGCATTTTTTATCTGTTCTGAAACGGACAAAAAGCGGTCTGCCGCAAATTCGCCTGAGCCGCTTTCCGAACAAAAAACGCATCCTCCAAAACCTTTAGTTCCGTCCCTGTTGGGGCAGGTACATCCTGCGTCAATGGCGATTTTATATACCTTTGAACCGAATTTTTCCCTGTAAAATTGCGATACGCTGTAAAAATGACCGTTTACAAATCCGTTTTTCATGCGATTTTATTACAAACAAAAAAGCCTGCAAAAACGCAGGCTTCTGATTCCGGGCAGAATCGAACTGTCGACCGCATGCTTAGAAGGCATGTGCTCTATCCGGCTGAGCTACGGAACCGTAGGGAACAATATACAGTAAATAAATTTTTAGTTCAATAGAAAAACGCCGATTCCAACTAAATAGCCAAAAGAATAATTCTTAAAAACTTAAAAATCCGTTTTTCCTCTAAAATAAAAAGCACTTGCAGAATATGAAAAATATTTTTGTTAAAAAATTATATAAACGCAAAAGCGCTCAGATTTTTATAAAACTAGTTGTATTCGGAAGATGAATCCACAGCAACTGAGCCCAAATGAAGAACATTGCTGTAATAGCGGGTAAAACTTTCGTCCTCTCCAACACCGACGGCAAAAAGGTCTACATAATAAACGCCTTCCTTATTTTCTGAAAAAGAGGAGGACTCCTTAAAATCGCCCATGTTATCGTCAGTAGACGGCGTTTTGTTATATTCAGCGTTTTCGTAGGATGATTTTGTCCGTCCGAAATCGAACGAATTTTTATTTCCCACTCTGCGCGGCGTTCCGCGAACCATGTAGCCTCCGGGATTTGAGGCTGAATCATATAGATTTTCAGGATTGTCGTGAAATTTATTCACATCTGAATTCCCGACAATCAGCAAAGCCTTGTTCCTGTTGGATGTCTTGTCGTAATAATTTGCAAGACGGATATAAATTCGCCTGTTTGCTCCGGCATTTTCAATCAACGGAGAATCGTATTTATCCGAAAGCCCCAGCTGCTTGTATCCGTAGGAATCTATCATGCGGGCAGCTGCCGCGGATTCGTTTGTTGAGGAAGAAAGGCTTGTTATCGATGAATATTGGGTATTCATCTCACTGTAATTGTTATAAATCTTGTAGTAAACCGCCGTTCCCTGAAACTGCGGCTTACCGGAATTCGCCGTTTCTTCGGTTGTAAACTCGATGTACCTTTCGTCCGCTTCCGTGCTGTGATTGGGCGTGTGATTCAAAATCCTGGGCCCTACAATATAAACATATTCTTCAAGCCCGCAGCCGGAAAAAAATAGAAGAGTTACAAACAAAAGAACTGAAAAAGCCCTTGCGCTACGCATATGTTTTTAACCCTTCAAAAAATCGATTATGCACAAACTATTTAAGACCGAGTTTTATCGTCTGAGTTTTTGCAAGTTTTCCCCAAGACGAATCAGGCTCTTTATCTATAACGGCATTGTACGCTTCAAGAGCGCCGTCAATATTTCCAAGTTTTTCACGCATTCGTCCAAGATTGAAATTTGCCCTACCCGCAAGAAGAAAATCGGACGCTTTTGCCGCCTCTGCATAATATTTTTCCGCATTTGAAAAATCATCCAAATTCTCATAGCAGGAAGCCGCATTGAAAGCAGCTATCGGAGCGGTATATGATTTTTTTCCTTTGGAAAAAGCCGCTACCCAAGAAGCCGCCGCCTTGGAAAACTCTTTGTCGGAATACGAAATTTCAGCTGAAAGCATATTCGCCCTCACACCTACAACTCCGCCTTTTTTGCAGTATTCTTCAATCGAAGAAAGAGCCTTCTGCTTTCTTTCGGCAATTTCCGCTTCGGAAAGACCGGAAGAATCTGCCGTCATCTCATAAGAAATCAAATCCAACGCAGAAATTCCTTTCATCGAATTCTTTGAGCTTATTCCAGTAACAAGCGCAAAAGCCGCAATCGCCACAACAAGCACAACAAGAACGGAGACAAGCATTGTCATCCGCATTTCTACATAACCTGCGACCTTCTCGCCGACCGTCGCCTTTTCAAATTTTGCCATATAAATACCTCATTATATTTCATCACGAATTTTCAATTCGTTCATAAGTCTCGACACATAAGTCCTCTGAAGCCCCAAAATCTTGCTGGCTTTAGTCTGATTCCAGCCGTTTTCTTCCAAAACCCTGATTATGTACGCCCTCTTAAAACTCGCCAAAGCATCCCTGAACGACATTCCGTTTTGATTTCCTTTTGAGTATGCATCGGAAAAATCCCTAAAAAAATCCTTTTCAGGAACGGATTTTGAAAGAAAAAGATTTTCCACCCTGACCGCATTCTGCACCTCAAGGATAGAAGCCCTCTCCACCACGGCTTTAAGTTCACGGGCATTCCCCTGCCAGCCGTACATATTCATTGCATTTACGGCAGCGTCGGAAAAACCTGCGATTTTCTTAGAAAGTTTTGCGCAATTTTCCCTCAAAAAAAGTTCCGCCAAAGGCAAAATGTCCTCTTTTCTGCTTTTTAAAGGCGGAATCCTAACAGAAAGAACGTCCAATCTGGCTGAAAGCTCTTCACTGAATTTTCCGTCCCTTGAAAGAATTCCTAAGTTCTCGCAAGAAGAAGCAACAATTTTCAGGTTCAATTTTCCTTCTAACACGGAACGGAGCAAGTTCAAAAGAGATTTTTGACCCTCCTCAGAAAGATTTGAAATCTCTTTCAGAAAAAGTACATCGCCGCCGCACGAAGCAAAATCAAAATCGGGAAGATTCGGAAAATCCCTACAGTCAACGGAAAAAAACTTTGCGCCGTTTATATTTCGTTTCTTGAAAATCTGAAAAGCAAAAGCGGATTTTCCGGTTCCGTGTTCCCCCGAAAACAAAATCGGCGAAGAAGATACGGAAATTTTTCCCAAAATCGAAACTAAATCCTTCAGAGCCGGACTTTCTGCGATAAAACAAGGGTTTTCTTTTTTAAATTCAAAAAATCGCCTATCCTGAAAGTCCTCGAATTCCAAAGGAAACTCCACTTTTCCAAGAACTGAAAAACAAACCGGAAAGAAAGAAACGCCGCATAAAAGCGACATTTCTTTTCCCCGAGCTTAGTTCTTCTGATTTTTCAAGAAATCTCCAAGAGTGTAGCCGCCGTCATCCTCGTTGTTCGAGCCTGACATATACTGAGAAATCTCATCCCTCTGCTGCTTCTTCTTGAATTCGCGCACAGAAAATGCAACCTGCTCTTTCTCGACCTTAACGTCAACGACATAAACGTTTATTTTGTCGCCGACATTATATTTCTTTACAGCTTCCTCAAAAGGAGTTTCTCTGTCTTCAGAAAGATTCGCCTTGTTTACAAGACCTTCGATTCCGTTCGGAGCTCTGACGAATACGCCGAAATCCGTGATGGAAGTAATTTCGCCCTCAAGCGTAGAACCGGGCTTGTAATCTTCAGCAAACTGTTTCCACGGACTTTCCGTAAGCTGCTTGATTCCCACCTTTATCCTGTGGTTTTCTGCATCGCACTCAATTACAATGACATCAAGTTCCTGATCCATTGAAAGTTCGCTTCCAGGATGCTTTATTTTCTTAGTCCAACTTATATCGTCCGCATGAAGGAAACCGTCTATTCCGTCTTCAAGCTGAACAAACGCACCCACATTCGTAAGTTTTACTATTTTTCCCTTGACCTTTGTGCCTACAGGATATTTATCCGCAATCGAATCCCAAGGATTTGCCGTAACCTGCTTTAGACCAAGGGAAACCCTTCCCGCCTGAATGTCGTAGCCGAGAATCATACATTCCACCTCGTCGCCTATGCTCACCATATCCGACGGCTTACTGACCTTCTTTGTCCAAGAGAATTCACTTATATGAACAAGACCTTCGATTCCTTCTTCAAGTTCTATGAACGCACCAAAATCAGTAAGTTTTGTAACCTTTCCCTTTACGATGTCGTTCACATGGTATTTTTCCTCAAAATGAATCCAAGGGTCTTCGGAAAAATGCTTTAGCGAAAGATTTATCCGCTTTTCGGCAGGGTCAAGGCGAATTACCTTGAGTTCTATCTCCTGTCCTTTTTTCACGAAATCTTTAGGACGAGCCACATGCCCCCAACTCATATCGTTTATATGAAGAAGACCGTCGAAACCGCCAAGGTCGATAAAAGCTCCGAAACTCGTAAAACTTTTCACTATTCCTTTTACGGTATCTCCGATTTTTATGCTCTCGAAGAATTCTTCACGTTTTGTGTCGATTTGCTCCTCAAGATATTTTCTGCGGTTCACGACGACATTCGCCTTGTTGTCCGAATAAAGACGTTCTATATAGAACTGAGCCTTTAGCCCCAAAAGGCTTTCGGGCTTTTCGACTTTTTGGCTGTCTGACTGGCTGATTGGAAGGAACGCATGAATATCGCCTCCAAGGTTGACATCATAGCCGCCTTTTACAATCTTTGTGATTGTGCCGGCAATCGGAATCTTGTCCTTGAACGACTGGGACACATCTTTCCACATTCTTTTGGCATCAGCCTTGGACTTCGAAATCTCAGGTCCGTTCCGCCCGAATTTCTTTATCAAGAATACCTGCACCTTGTCGCCTACATTAGGCAGATCGTCCGAGAACTCCTCCACAGGGAGTCGTCCCTCAGACTTGCAAGCAACATCGAGGAAAACATACTCGTTCGTAACCTGTACAACAGTACCTTCAACAAGCTGTCCTTCTTCGGGATTCGTAAAATTATTCAGAGATTCCTCTAATTGTGTCTGGATAGAGTTCATTGAGTTCTGACCCTCTTCCTTTTCCACTTCCATTTCGTCCATTGTAAACCCTTGTATATTAATTTGATTTAATATTATGCCACAAACATTTTCTATCGTCAAGGCTGATGTATCTATGTAAAAAGCGTCGGGAGCGCGCACAAGAGAGCCTTCCGCCTTGTTTCTGTCTATTTCATCGCGTTTTTTGATAGCCTCCCTGATTTCCCCAAGGGACATATCGCTTACGCCCTGCTTGAAGCGGCGTTCAGCCTGAACGTCAAGAGAAGCGTCAAGGTAGAATTTATGCTCCGCATCGGGAAAAACAACAGTGGTCATGTCGCGCCCCTCGCATACAATGTCAAGGCTTTCTGTAATCTTTCTAAGCCTGGCGTTCACAAGATGGCGTATCCTGACTATCGCAGAAATCTGGGCTACAAGTCCGCTTACCCTGTCGTCGTGCAAATGTGATTCCACGTCGATTCCGTTCAATATAAGATGCGAGTCTACGTAATCGAGTTTTTGTTTTTTGCAGAAATCAACAACAGCGTCCTGATCCGAAAGAGGCACATTCCCGTCAAGAAGAGCCATGGTCAACGCTCTGTAAAAACTTCCGCTGTTCAGATAGGTTATGTTCAGTTTTTTTGCTATAAGAGAAGCAATGGTGCTTTTTCCCGTTCCCGCAGGACCGTCAATCGCTATTATCATAAAAAACTCCTCTTGCAAAGCCTAAGAAGCCCTTGGACCTCGCTTTCAGTAAGTTCCCTGGATTCGCCCGGTTTAAGTCCGTTTATCTGGACGTTTCCTATGCGCACCCTGACAAGGCGTTTTATACCAATTTCTCTGGAAGCAAAAACCTTCCTGATTTCACGATTTTTTCCTTCCACAAGGACGATTTTCATGCGCCGCGCGTTCACGTCGTGGGCTTCCTTGCATCTGTAAAAAACGCCGTCGATTCTTATGCCTTTCTCGAAGGATTCCGCAAGATCCCAGGGAAGAGTTACGCTTGTTTCAACTATATATTCTTTTTCAAGTTCGCTTGACGGATGGCTTAAAATTTTTGCGAATTCCCCATCGTTCGTAAAAATTATAAGTCCGGTGGAAAACATATCAAGTCTTCCGACATTGTAAAGTCGTTCGGGGTATTTTTCTTTAAGAAGCTCCGAAGCGACAGGGCGGTTCTTTTCGTCACTCAACGAACAGACATATCCGGAAGGCTTGTTCAAAAGCACGTAGCGCATCTTTTCTTCAATAGAAAGTTTTTCATCGTCAAGAAAAATCTCATCCGAAGGAGAAACCTTCGTTCCAAGTTCCGTTACAACCTTGCCGTTCACCTTTACCCGTCCGTCAAGGATTATTTTTTCGGAAGCGCGGCGGCTTGCAACTCCGGAGCGAGAAAGATACACCTGAAGCCTAATACTTTCCGAGCCGTTTTTGTCTTTTATGTTATCTTGCAAGTTCAAACCTCTGCTCCTCGCCTTCGTCAAGTCGCGGCAATTCCGCTATTGAGTTCAGCCTGAAGAATTTCAGGAATTCTTTTGTAGTCCCGAACTGAACAGGCTTTCCGGGGACATCTTTTCGACCGACTTCCTTTATAAGCTCTTTTTCGCAAAGAAGGCGTATCATGCTGTCCGCGCTCACTCCCCTGAACTGCTCAATTTCGCTCCTTGTAATCGGCTGCCTGTATGCGATTATTGTAAGCGTCTCAAGCGCGGACTTTGAAAGGCGGCCTGCGTTTTTTTCGCCGTACCTTTCCCTAAGAAGATCCCAGTATTCCTGCTTGGGAACAAGAATCCAGCCGCCGGTTATCATCGCAAGTTCAAAGCCTGAACTTTTTGCAAGATATTTTTCCTTCAGATTTTCTATGCATTTTTTTACCACATCCTCGGAAAGGCGGGCTATGTTTGAAATGTTTTTTTCCGTAACAGGTTCGCTTTCAAGAAAAAGCACGGTCTCAATAAGTGCGGTTTCGTTTTCCAGTTCCATATGTAGACCGGATTATAGAATATTTGGCTGTTCTTCGGAAGAGCTTTCCACCGTATCAACAGTGATTTTCATGTCCGACATATCCGCGTCCCCTCGTTTTATGAGCTTTATGTCTCCGAAAATCCTATTCTGAAGAATTCGGATGAGCTTGAACTTTACAGCCTCAAGGATTGCCATGAACGCGCATATCACGTCCATCTCGTTTCCTTCCCTGACTATTAGCTGCGAGAACATACATTCGCCGCCTTTTTCAAGAAGTTCGTTCATCAGAGTGATTTTTTCGTTCACTGAGATTTCTTCGTACATATTCAAAATCGCGTCGTTGGAATACTCCTTCATCATGCTTTTGAACATTTTCTGCATCTGAAGAAGCAGCTCCCAGGTATCGACCTCCTCCCAGTCCGACTCCCTGTCCTCGAACGGAAGAACACGCTGGATTCTGGAACGCTCAAACGTCCATTCGGAATCGTCCTCTTTTTTTTCCATCAGCTCGGAAAGTTTTTTGAATTTCTGATATTCGATAAGCTTGTCGACAAGTTCCTGCCTTGGGTCTTCGATTTCTTCGTCTTCATAATCAATCTCCACCGGAAGGAGCATACGGCTTTTCATGCAAAGAAGCATAGCCGCCCATCTGTAGAATTCGCTCAAATCTCCAAGGTCTGTTTGGACAGCGTAATCAAGATACTCAAGATACTGCTCGGTGATTTCGGCAATCGGGATGTCGTAGATGTTTATCTCGCTTTTATGAATCAGATACCAAAGCAAGTCCAGGGGACCTTCAAATTCCCCTGCAGAAAATTTTCGCTTGTCGCCATCAGCTTCTCTTATCGCCGTAAAAGAAGATGCCGTGTTTTTTTCCTGTGTTTCCATGTGAATCCGCCTTTTCCAAGGTCGAAATCCTTATCGGGTTTCAATGCGAATCAGATTTCGAAACCGCACCTGAATCTCTTCAGGGCATTTTTCGACCCCCTGATCCGGAAGTTTTCCCAATAAGGAAGCAAACCTTTCCTTCTTTTTTTCATCGGCAGATTCAGAAAAAATCTCAAGAGCCGGAACAAGAACAAACGCACGCTCATGAAGTCTTGGATGCGGAAGAGTAAGGCTATCCGAATCAATTTTCATATCGCCGAATTCCTCGATGTCTATATCAAGGCTTCTAGGTCCAAAGCGAATTTCTTTTTCCCTGTCCCTTCCAAACTCGGCTTCTATTCGATGTATTTTTTCAAGAAACGAAAAAGGCGAAAGAGAGGAAGACAATTTTCCGTAAATCACGGCGTTGAAAAAACTTTCCTGAGCTTCGACGTACATGGCGCGCGTCCTGTAAAGCGAGGAGGTTTTCATGTCCTTTACAAGACGGGAAAGCGAGGAAACTCCTGCGGCTATCAGTTCCACAGGAGAAAGCCCCGCAAAATCCGAATTTGAGCCAAGCCCCAAAAGCACATCCATCGCTAAAGAAGTTTTCCCTGAGCGGAATCTTTTTCCGCGGCGGGTTTTGCAGCTTCTTTTGCTGTATTTTTAGTCGGTTTTGCCTCATCGGAAAGCGCTTTTTTTCCGTCCTTTGCCTTTATAACCTGCCCCGGAAAAAGCATTTCCCTCAGCTGGGATTCAATCTTTGTAGTGTATTCAGGATTTTGCTCAAGGAAGAGTACGGCGTTTTCATGTCCCTGACCGACTTTTGTCTCGCCCTGAGTAAACCATGCTCCTCTCTTATCTATGATTCCGTGCTTTACCGCAGAATCCAGTATGCTTGCACATCTTGATATTCCTTTTCCGAAATATATGTCAAGTTCCGTACGCCTGAACGGGGGCGCAACTTTGTTTTTTACAACCTTCACCCTGACCCTGTTTCCGACGGCATCTTCCTCGCCCTTTCCTTCTATGGATTCTATGCGGCGAATTTCAAGCCTTACCGACGTGTAAAATTTCAACGCCTGACCTCCGGTTGTGGTCTCAGGATTTCCGAACATTACACCGATTTTCATTCTAATCTGATTTATGAATATGATTATGCAGTTGCTTTTTCCGACTATGGCTGTGAGTTTTCTTAGAGCCTGGCTCATTAGGCGTGCTTGAATTCCCATTTGGGCATCTCCCATGTCGCCCTCGATTTCCTTCTGCGGAGTCAACGCCGCCACGGAATCCACAACGATTATGTCCACCGCACCGGAGCGGACAAGCTGTTCAGTAATCTCAAGAGCCTGCTCGCCGCTGTCCGGCTGGGAAAGCCAAAGCTCATCCGTGTTCACGCCGAGATTTTTCGCATATACAGGGTCAAGCGCATGTTCGGCATCGACGAACGCCGCTATGCCTCCAAGTTTCTGAGATTCCGCTATGGCGTGAAGGGCAAGCGTCGTCTTTCCGGAACTTTCAGGTCCGTACATCTCGATTATGCGGCCGCGCGGATAACCGCCGATTCCCAAAGCCTCGTCCAGCATGATGGAACCGGAAGGAATAACCTCTATCCCTGCCGTATCCCTTTTATCCCCCAGCTTCATAAGCGAGCCTTGACCGTATTGCTTTTCAATCTGAAGCCTTGCAGCTTCAAGAGCCTTCAGTTTTTCCGCCTTGTCAACAGAAGCGTCAGTCATAACACTGTCCTCCAAAAATTTTGCAAAAAGAATTCTAATTTCCTTTACAAGTTATAGTAATTTTTTTTATAAAAACTGATATAAAGAGGACGATTTTTTTATCTCCCACCCCTTTTTACCAATATTTTTAAACTCGAAAAAAACGCCGAAAAGCAGGCGTTTTTCAAAAATCCTGTTTTGAGATTACGGGACTATTCACGCTCTGATAGACGCTTTTTCCCTCAAGCAAAAGTTTTCCGCCGTCGGAAGAGATTTTTGCAAGCACCGATACGGGCTTATCAAGAACCACATCGGGCGGAAAAGCGAATCTGAGCCTTACGATTCCTTCAAGTTTTTCCATCGTCTCGTAGCCTACAAGAAAATCGCACTCAAAGCTTGTTTCCGTGCGGACAACATTTGAAATGCGTCCCGACCACGACACCCAGCAATCAAGATAAAGAGGACTTTCCGTCTCCACATCCTCGAACGAAGGCGAATCCTTTATCGTGTCGAACGACGGGGACTCAAGATAGCCCATCAAAGCTCTCGCCTTCCGTTTTATTACCAAAGACGCGTTCGAGTTCAGAATTCTATTTATCTCAATCTGAGAAAGATTGTCAGAATATCCTTGAAAATATTTCAATGCTTTTTCGTATGAAGAATTTATTTCCTTTGCCGAAAGGATATAGCGGTACGCACCGGAAGAAAGGTCGGACTCCTGAGCGGAAGATCTTTCGTCAATCGAAAGGTTAAACGCCGAAAGGTCAGTTCGCCGCTCAGCCTGAAAAAGCGGTCTTCCTTTAAAATTCACCGCCTTGAACACAATAAAAAATCCCAACGCGCAGGCAAGAACCGGAAATACAAAATCCCATATCCTATTAGGATTAAAACCTAGCGGAGGGTAGAACTTTTTTAGTTTTCCCGAATCGTTCCACTTGCAGATTGTGTCAAAATCCCCGTGAGTCCTTATGAATTCCATCGCCTTGAAAGCTGTCTTGTTGGACGGATCTTTATCCAGAATGTCCATGTAATAATTTATCGCCCTGTCGGTGTCTCCTCGCCTAAGAAAAATTGCCGCCTGCCCCAAAAGAAGGTTTATGTCCGTAAGGCTTATTCCCCTTGCCTTCTGGAAGTTCACCGTAGCAGAGCCGGTGTCCCCCGTGTAAAGGTACGCCGTCCCAAGAAGGACAAAATATCTAAGATTTCCCTCGTAATAGGCGGCTCTCACTTCCAGTATGTCTATGGCTTTATCGAACTGCCGCCGCCTCATCAAATATTCGGCTATTCCTATCGCATCCTTTGCCATCTGTCAGTCTCTCAAATCGTCCATAGCGGCATCGAGTTCGGAATTAAGCCGCATTATCTCTGCCCTGTCCACATCGCTTCCCGACTCAAGCGCATATATTTTCTGAATCAGCTCATGCACATAGCCATAGTCGATTTTTTCATTAGAAGCCTTTCCGCCTTCAGTGTAGGGCATATTCGCATTAAGCTCAGCCAACTTCTTTTCAAAATCTTCCGAACGTGAAGCGTCCAGCATTTTTGCTATATAATTTTTAAGCGATTCAAGCCTTCCGTTCCTGTGTTCGGGCTTTTCCCAAAGCCATAGGACTATAGTCATTGCGTTCTCATAATCGCCCTGATCTGCGTATGTCAAAGCCTTCTGATACGCATCCTCGAATTCCTTCACGGAATATTTTTGGATGTCGCCGTTTTCTTTAAGTATCTTTTCGATGGAGGCTATAAAATCCTCTCCATTAATCTTTTTCCCGTCCGTAGTCAACGCAATGTAATAGATGAACGAAGCCTCTCCGTCGGGAATAAGCCTTACTTTCTCCCAGTTTATGCAGATTGCAGAATTGTTGTACGAAAGGACGGAATCAAAACTCCTGGAACGAATGGCGTTCGGAATCCACGAAGGAAGCGAAATAAAATCCTTGTTCGCAAGGGAAACGACCTCAGGAACGGAGATGTCGCCGCCCGAAAAAAACACCTGCATACTCACTTTTTGATTCCCGGAGCTCATCCATCTTACTTTGTCGAACTTCCTTATCTGCATTTCAGAATTTATAGCCGAGTCTTCCGCCGTAGAAAAGTGCGGTCCACGCTGCTCACCAAGCGTTGTGTCAAGCACGTTCTTCAGAGCAAAGTCCGCCGCCTTTTTTCCGGTGTTTTTTACGACAGCCGTGATTTTTATCATATCCTCGTTGTCCGAAAAACCGGATTTCATCGTCTCGAATTTCACAAGAAGACGCACTTCTTCGGGAACAACGTAGACTACCTGCGCCCCTAAATCGGTCTTTCTTGTACCTGCAAGGACACCGCTATTCTCGTACATCCTGTATTCTTTTTTTCCGACAAGAACGGAAAAGTACGAAGAAACAAAATCATCGAGCGTCGAAAGAACAGGAATTTCTGTCTCATCGGAATCCACTGCATATATCTGAAAACTTCCCAACGAGCCTCTAAGCACGAGTTTTACGTTTCCCACCCTGTTTTCAACCGCCTTCGCCTGAAAAGACCCCTCGTCGCTTACAACCGCGACAACCTTAACCTTGTTCGGCTTGGAAGGCTTTTTAGTCTTGGCATTTTTTTTGTCTGCGGAAAAAGACGAACTTGCAAAAAGAAGCGCAAAGATAAAAAAGAAAAACGTTTTTCCGTTAAGCCTCATTTTCGCTCCCCCTCAGCCTCTTTTTTTTGCAGAAACTGCTCTGCCGTCCTTGCCTTCATTTTCAGCGCGTTCAGAATCTCGTCGTTCCTGCTCTGAAAATCCGAAATTTTCCGCCCTGCCGCAGAAAGTTCGTCCTTCAAACTTGAGTTTTCGCCGTCCAACTCGGATATTTTTTTCTCAAGTTCTGCGTTCCTCATCTGAAGATCCATTATGCGTCTTCTTATGTCCGCAGCTCCGTCCGAACCAGAAATCTTTAAAAGCCTTTCGTACTCTTCCTTTGCCGCAAGATATTCCTCTCCGGTTTCCTTCAGAAGATAAAGAAGTTTTTCCTCCCTTTCGCTTTGGGCTATCATGCCAAGCCTGTATTGCGCCGTTCCCGCCTTGGGATCGTCGGGAAACTCGTTCACTATCCTTGAGTAAAGGGGTGCGGCTTCTTTGTAGTTGTACGTGGCGTAAAAAGATTCCGCAATCCAAAAAAGGGCTGCGGCATACATCTCGTGATCCGGGTGCAGATGGCAAAAATCGCCGAGCAGAAGCACGGCTCGTTCGTATTCTCCGAGATAGAACAAAGCCCTTCCTTTGTGGTACATAACATGGGACTCGTAAATGCTGTCGGGAAAACTTTTAAGGTAAGTCTCCGCATCCTGAAACGCAGACCTGTACTCGCCCGCATACATTTCCGCCGTTATGAGCATATACCACGTCTCCTGGTTGTAGTTTTCAGGATAGGCGACCGCACGGCGCAGCATGAAAACAGCGCTCATCCATTCCCCGGAACGGAAAGCTTCCGCGCCTTGAGAAAACGCTGCCGACGCCACGTCATTCTCGCTTCCATGCACACGGAACGGAAAAAACGCAAGCACAAGAAGAAACGCAAGAGAAACCGAAAAACCTTTCTTCATAATCACCTACTCCAACTTCAGTTCGCCGCTAAAAAAAGACGAGCCGGAGACAATTATGTCCGCCCCTGCGGAAACCACATCCTTTATATTGAAAGAATTCACTCCGCCGTCCACGGAAATCTTAAAATCAAGATTGTTTTTTTCCCTGAATTCTTTCAAAGCAGAGATTTTTCTTACGCACGAAGGAATAAGGCTCTGTCCGCCGAATCCGGGATTTACCGTCATCACAAGAACAATGTCCACATATTCAAGCATCTCGTAAATCGCAGAAACGGGAGTAGACGGAACTATAGATATTCCGGCTTTTTTCCCAAGAGAACGGATATGAGCGGAAAGCCTGTTAGAATGAACGGACGCTTCGTGATGGAACGTTATCCAGTCCGCACCACTTTCCGAAAAAGAATCCACCTGGGCTTCGGGATGCTCCACCATAAGATGCACGTCAAACGGAAGGCTGGTCAAAGACCTTATCGAACGCAAAACCGGCTGCCCGTATGAAATTTCAGGAACAAAACGGCCGTCCATCACGTCTATATGAACCGCAGAACCGCCATTACCCTCTACAATGCGGACGGCATTCCGCAGATCCGAAAAATCAGAACTAAGCAAAGACGGGGAAAGCAATATCTTATTCATTCTGTCAATAATAACAGAAACGGGAATTATTCGCAATGTTCAATATAAGAAGCGCAAAAATCTGCTTGCTCATAAAAAATGCGATTTATTTTTATTTCACGGACAAAAATGAGAACGAATTAAAAAATCTTACGGGAGATTTTATGTTTTCTTAAAAATTTCAAAATCGGACTTGAGATTTTACATAAAAAAATTATCTAAAAATCCTTTATAAAAGCGGCTTAAAAATGCCTAAATATTTTATTTCTATAAAAAATATATTTTTTTTCGTAAACCTATTACATTTTTTTATATTGACAATGGCTTCAAAAAGTGTTGACAGATTGATATAAAGCGAGTATAAACTTTGCTCCGTATTTTACCAAATTTTGAAAATCCATTGACTAAAATGTCCGTTTTGGTATATATTGAGACCACTGTATGGAAAAACTGGCAGAAACCGGACTAAAAGAAGCTCTTTCCTATCTTGAGTCAGGAAACCCCATTCAGGCTAAAAAAGTTCTGGACAACAGTTTTGTTTACGGACTTGACAGCAGGGAGATTTTCTTTACCGGAAAGTGCTGCATTTTTTGGCAGGACATAATCCTAAGCCTTCCTGATGATTCAGGCCCGTTCGAGCGAGGTGAGACCATCCTTGCGGAATGGAAAAATTTTCTTACGGCATTCAGTGGACAGGAGGACCGCTATGAGCCTGCAATGTATGCAGTATGCAGGGGCGTGTTCTCTTTGGCTCTGCGAAATTTTTCAAGGCTTTTGGACGAATCGGATCCCACGCAAAGAGCGGAAGTCCTCAGGAAAGTCGGTCTATGCTACAAAAAACTGGGAGAATTCGACAACGCAAAAACGGCTCTGTCAGAGGCGAACCAGTTGAGGACGGGACAGGCGGATGTCATAGCGGATCTTGCGGACTGCTATGCGCTTTGCGGAGACGACAAGGCATCGAAGGTTCTATTCAGGGAGGCGTTCTACATAGATTTCAAGAAGATAGACATAGATTTTCTTGATTCCCAACTTATAAAAAGGCTTGTGGAAAAAACGGCGGGAAAAGGGCTGTCGGGCGATATGCTTAAAGTTTGGATTCCTGTGTACGGAGTCATTTGGGGGGTGTTCAACGTAAAGCGTTCCATGAAATCCAGAGAGGTTAGCCGGCTGAAGCAGGAAATCTTTTCGTTGGAAAACGAACACAAAGATCCATCGAGGGTAACACCTTTTCATACGCCGCGTCTTTTGAATCTATATTTTTGGCTTGTTGACTACTGTCAGGCTGTTTCGGATGAGAAGCTTATCAATGAGATATTACTTAAAATTAAAGTGTTAGATACATCTATCTATAATCTTTACGTGAAATAGTAGATTTTACGTAAAACTGATTTTGGCAGAGTATTTCAAGAGTTAGTAAGAATTTTAGACTAGGAGTTTTTTTATGGCTGAAGAATTAATCAAATCCGTTCAGGACATGCTTAGGGAAGAGACTTGGACCCGGGCATCCATAAGCAATTATTCAAAGGACAAGTTGATCGAGCTTGCGGCCATCGTCGAAAAAGCACGGAACGAAAACTGCGTCAAAGAACTACAGGAAATCTGCGACGAACATCTTTCCCACCAGAAGGACAGTATAATCGCTCTATACATTTCGGGCATGCTTTCACTGCATCAGGATGCCCTTGACAACTCGAACATCGTTTCCCTTGTGGATATCTTTCAGAAAAACCACAAGGAATCCGTGGTCGAATATCTCTGTACAAGCATAATCGAGCAGGACGCGAACAACAGGTTCGCTCTAAGGACTCTGATAGACTATTACAGAGCACAGAACGACGACAGGGCTTGGGCTCTATGCGTTCAGCTTGTGAAACTGGACTTCGACGAGGCGGACATCGCAAAAGACCTTGCGGTACACTTCGAAGCGATCGGGGACGACGAGAAAAAAAAGGAATACTACAAAAAGGCAATCCTTAGGTACGTGAACAACGGGAATATGACCGCGACAAAGGAACTGTGGTCAAAGCTTGTGAAACTGATTCCCGAAGAAATCGACTTTTTCCAGCTTGTAAAGCGTAAGGTGGCAAAAACTCTTGGCGACGACAAAACAGCCATTCTCCTTCAGGAACTCTACAACTACTACAAGGACAAAAAAGACTGGCGAATAGCCATCGACCTTCTGAAAGAACTTCTTACGCTCGACCAGAAGGACACATGGGCAAGAAAAGACATAACCGAATGTTACCGTGGGCTTTACAAAAATCACAGCCATCTTGAAGAATACATACGCTCTTCGAATCTTGAGCAGTCCTACAGGAATGTCTTCGAGGCGATAGGAGATTTTGAAAAACACATAGCGTTCGATGTCGGACACTACGTCTTCCACAAGGCGTGGGGCGTCGGAATCATAAAGAAAGTCGATTCCGACCAGCTTTCCATATGGTTCGGAAAGACAGCGGACTCGAAAAAAGAGCCCGGAAAAAAGGTGAAGGTGCTGAACTCAATGTCGCTAAAGATGGCGATTTCCGCGCTGACCCCGCTTTCGGACAAGCACATTTGGGTCATAAAGGCGAAAAACTTTGTGGAACTCACCGACGACGAAGGAAAGGCGATAATCGACGAAGCCACAGGAAAACCCAAACGCATTCCGCTTAAAGAGAAAGTAAAGAACGACAAAGAATGGACGCTTGAGACGATAATAAAGAGTTTCAATAACAACTGCGACTTCAAGAAAATAAAGGCGGAACTCGTTCCTTCAGTTCTTAGCGCAAGCGAATGGACGGCATGGAACACCGCTGCAAAGCATATCCTTGAGACGAACGCAAAATTCGGCGTGAACCCGAACGACATAAGCCTTTACACGGTGCGCGACCACGAAATCAGCAAGGAAGAAAAACTTGCCAACGAATTCAAGGCGCAAAAGCAGTTTTTCGCAAGAATAGACACGCTCATGAGATTCGTGGATTCCGACGAGACCGACAAGTCAAGCGAGATGTTCGCCGATATGTTCAACTATTTTGCAGGATTCGTGAAGGCGCTTGAAAACTCGGAACAGCCTGTAAAAATCACGGAGCAGCTGGTCGCAAGTTACCTTGTGGTTCTTAGAATAACATCGACGAACAAGCAGCTTTCGTTCCCGGTAAAATGGACTTTCCAGCAGATTTACGAAAAAATCCAGGATCCTCGCGAAATGTATCTTATGCTCAAGGACACAAAGAACACCTCGCTTAGAAAGGATTTCCTTACAAGCGTGAAGATGCTTCCAAACTGGACAGACGAATACATAAAGCTTTTCCCGACAGTTCTTAGCGGAGAGATGCTTGAAACCCTCATAAACGCAGGGCAAGTCGAAAAAATCCAAAAACTTGTCACGACCTGTTATGAAAACTCCAAGGACTACAGGAACGCCGTCCTGTACTTCTTCAAGGAATGTCAACAGAAAGACTGGTATAAGGCGGTTGCAGTAACCTACGAAAAACAGCTCATCACGCTTATCCAGCTTGTCGAACTTACGTTCCGGGAAATATCGAACCACGTTAACACGACGGAAAACAAGAAAGTCAACAAGAACGCGACGCAGCTCCTGTTCGGAAAGGACGAGGCTCTTCTATCCTATATGCTTTCCAACAACGAAGAGACGATAAAAAGGATGTACACGCTCGTGGACGACCTTGCCGACCTTGACCCTTCTTACAAGCAACAGCTTAGAAACAAAATCCTTGAAAAATATCCGGAGTTTAAATTCCATGTTTCCGAAGAAAAATCCAGCACTCCTAAGGGAATGTATGTAACGGCAAAAAAACTCAAGGAAAAGCAGGACGAACTGGAGCGGATTCAGAAAGTGGAAATTCCGGAGAACGCAAAGGCAATCGCGGACGCAAGGGACAAGGGCGACCTCAAGGAAAACCAGGACTACAAGGCGGCAAAGGAATACCAGCAGGAACTGAACCAAAAAGCCACAAAGATACAATCGGAACTGAATAGGGCGATTGTCTTCGATCCTACTACGATAACCACCGCCATTGTGTCGTTTGCGACCGTCGTTACATTGCACAACAACTACAGCAAAAAAGACGAGGAATACACACTCCTTGGACCATGGGAATCTGATCCGGGAAACAAGATCATCTCGTACATGGCTCCGTTCGGAAATGCAATCATGGACCACAAGGTCGGCGACAGCATAAAGTTCCAGATAAACGAATACAATTACGACTACACGGTAAAAGAAATCAAGGCGGCTAAAATCTAGTTTCCTTGAAATTTCAAAAATACGGAAAGGCAGGTCTTGATTTTCAGGACCGCCTTTTTTATTTTGGAGGCGAACATGGCACATCGAAAACTGTTTGAAAACGTGTATTTCATTCCGGGATTTACGAACGTGGGCGTGATAAATGCGCCGTCGGGAAAGAAAAACCACATCTACCTGATTGACACAGGCACGGACCGGCATTATGCGGAAGAAATCCTTAAAGAACTTTGCGTGATATTTCCTGATGGATTTTCGATAAGAGCCGTCATAAACACTCATGGACATTCCGACCACGTAGGCGGAAACGCATTTTTACAGGCGACGCATTCAGCCGAGGTGTGGATTTCAAAAAAAGAGACAAAAATAACAGATGACACTTTCTCGAACGTAAACCACATATGGGGAGGAAAGGCAATCCCGGAACTCAGAATGTGGTATTCCCTAAAAGAGAATTTCGAGCCTACAAGAATAATAAACAAAGACGATAAAATCACGCTGGAAGACGGCTCCGAAATCTCTTTTGCAGACCTTTCAGGTCATTCCGCAGAACAACTTGGAATTCTTTACAAGGGCAGGAACAAAAAAAGCGTATTTTTCACAGGAGACTCGTATCTTGGGCTGGACGAACTTTTCAAATCGAAAATTTCATTTCAGGAAGAACCCTTAGCTGCTCTTTCCACAATGAAAAAACTTTTGGACATGGACGCAGATTTTTTTGTTCAATCTCACGGTCTTGTTCCCGGAACAAAGGACGAAATAAAAGAAACAATCACCGGAAATATCAGGGCTCTTGAAAAACTCATCGCCTACATAAACTATGCATTGAACAAAAAAAATCTTACAACGGAAGCACTGGTTGCAAAAACGATAATCAAGTTCAAGATACATTCAAGATCCGTGAACTTCGCTCTTGTTCATTCAACAGTAAAAAGCCTTCTTTCAGAACTGTATGAACAGAAAAAAGTCGGAACAAAAGTGAAAGACGGCTTTTTTTACTGGATAAAAAGATAATTACTTCTCCCAAACGGGAAGTTCTTTGCTTTCGTCCCAGTTTTCAAGAATCTGAATTCCGCTTGATGCGCCGATTCTACTGGCTCCTGCCATAACAAGATCCGCCGCCGCCCTTGAGCTTCGTATTCCGCCCGAAGCCTTTACTCCGCAATTGGAATCTACCGCCTTTCTCATGAGCTCTACATGATATGTTGAAGCTCCGTTCGGAAGAAGCTTTCCGGACTGGTCTTTGGGAGTTGCAAAACCCGTCGATGTTTTTACAAAATCGGCCCCGGCTTTTACGGCGCACTTGCAGCAATCGGAAATGGTTTTGTCGTCAAGAAAGCAAGTTTCAAGAATCACTTTGACCAATATATTTTTTCCGAGTTCTTTTCCCGCTTTTTTAGAAGCCTCCACCACGTCAAGAATATCCGACTGAACATTCGAAAGCCTTCCGTCCAAAGCGGCAGCAACATCGATTACCATATCAACTTCGTCCGCGCCATCCTTAATCGCAGTGGCTGCCTCAAACGCTTTTACCTTTGACGAACTTGCACCGAAAGGAAAACCGACCACAGTGCAGACTTTCACTTTGCTTCCCGCAAGTTCAGCCGCCGCAATCGAGACATTTACCGGATTCACACAGACGGAAGCAAAACCGTATTTTTTAGCTTCCGTGCAGAGCCTTGTGATTTTTCTTGTGCCCGCCGTAGGACTAAGCAGAGTGTGGTCAATCATGGACGCAATCTGTTCTTTTTTCATTTTCTACTCCTCTAAAATTTTTAAGTCGACGTTAAGGTTAGCCGCATAGGACTTTCCTTTTTCCGCCGAAATATTCCTAATCACCTCATAGTTTCCAAGCACAAAACGGATTCTATGTTCTCCCTCCGAAATCTCAAAATCCTTTCCGGTCTCGGTAATTTTCTTTCCGTCAAGAAAAATATCCGCATTGTCGGGCGCCGTAACGGAAAGCCGCGGCTGAAGACTTTTTAGAGAAATCCGCACAAAAGTGTTTTTTGCCTGTTCCACAACCACGGAACGAACCTCGCTTCTGTAATCCGCGGATTGAATGTTCAAATTGTAAAGCCCGGGCTTCATCAGCGCGGAATGAGTTTTTCCCTCAAAGTGAGACAAAAGCGCATTTCCGTCCATAAACACGTCAACAGGATGGATTACATCCGAGTTCTCCCCTTCAAGGAAAAGCGTTATGCGTCCCATGTTAGAAAGGCAAGGCTTAACGGTTACGGTGAGCGTCGAATTCAAAGTTTCCTCAGGAACGCCCTTCATCACCTGCATAAATCTTATAAACGAAAAACCAGATTTTATGTCCGGAATTACGTTTATTTTTGTAGTGTATGCACTGTCCTTTATAGAAGATGCGTTTTTGCTGAGCGGAATCTGCGCTGTCCAGTAGACTTTAGGCGGAAGCGGCTGAAGAAAAAGCCTTGTTCCGGAATAGTCTATCCTGTTTTCCTTCGGAACCGGCGAAATGTTATCGTAAAGCGAAAACGCAACGCTGTCCTGCCATGAAGACACGGCTGAAGGAATCTGAACCTTAACTTCGATTCCCTCTATAAATTCATGACTTTCGGGAAATTTCACGCATATGCTGTCGTTTATTCCTGTAACAAAGGTAGATTCGGACGAAGGAGAATCCTCAAGAAGCGCAAAATGAACCTTCCGCACACGGAAATTTTCCGCAGGCAAAACTGATTTTGCAAAAAGAAAAAACGATACAAATGCAAGAAACTTTGCTGATTTTAAACTCATCTTAATAATTCTACATCAATATTCAAATTATGAACAGAGAATTTCAGGGAACCAAAAACTCAATAGAAAAATCATACGGGAAGCAATGACCTCGGGTCAAGTGCGTTTCCGTTCCGCCTTATCTCAAAATGAAGATGCGGGCCTGTAACCTGCCCCGTATCTCCCGACTTTCCGATTATATCCCTGCCGTTAACAATATCCCCGTGCTTTACGTACAATTCAGAAAGATGTGCATAAACGCTTGTAAGCCCGCCGTCATGCGTTATGATTACGTAATTCCCGAATGTAATGTCGTTTTTTTTTGCAAGTGTGACAGTCCCTCGCTTGCAGGCGTAAACACTGTCTCCAACCTTAGCTGCAAAATCTATTCCGTTGTGCTGTTTCCAAGTTCCGTAAACAGGACTTTTTCTTAATCCGAACTCGGACGTTATCGCGTTTGTATCCAAGGGAAGGCTGAACGCCGAATCCAGAAAAAAAAGCCTTTGATAAGGAGAAAAACGCTTTCCTTCAAGAAAAAAGAATTTCCTTGAGCCGATTTCAAAAAAAGGCGCATTTTCCAAGGAATCCTTATGCTCTTTATAAAGAAGAATTTCAACGGCAGACTTAGGTTTTTCAGGAATAAAAAGCCCTTTTACAGTCGGAATAACTATGATTTTTCCCTCAAGCGGCGAAGACACGTCAGGAACGGAATTTACAGTCGAAAGTGTGTCGTATGGAATCCCTGTGGAAGATGCAAGCGAAAGAAGATTGTCTTTTTTTCCGCATTCATACACAAAAAATTCAGAGACTGCCTTTTTCTGCGCGAAAAAAAGTTTGTCGTTTTCCTTTACGGCTTCCTGAAGCTGCAAAAAGTTTATGTCGCTCCGTCTTAATTCATTTATTATTGGCAAACGAGCAACATCTATTTCAACCGCGCAAAGTAGTCCCGAAAAAAAAATAAAAACAGCAAGAGGAACAAAAAATCGTGCCGGTTTTAAAAAACTATTTTTTTTCTGCAATTTTTTTCCCGTAATGCGCATAAAAAATACTTCAAAAACTAAAACAGCCGCAATCACCAAAACGGCAGGAATCCTCATATCAAGAAAAACAAGTTTTACCGCCGCATAAAGCGCAAAAAATGAGGAAAGAACAAAAACTGTCACGCGGACAGTTCTTAAAATTCCGTATTTTTTAAAAGCCTTTATGATTCCGTAGACAAAAGCCGCAAAAAAGAGGAACAGAAATACTGCCGTATACGCCGAAGGTGTTTTTGTGGAAAAAAGCCAAAGCGGAAAAGATACGGCAAATGCGGAAAAAACGCACAGCGCAAAAAGAAGAAAAATCTTCAGCAAAGACACAAAAAAATTTCTCATCGGAAAAATCTCCATGAAAACCGCTCACAAAATCATGAGCAAAATAAAATGAACAACAGGCAATATGCAAAAACTATACAATTAATGCGCACAAAATACAATTATGAAAGCCGGGAAATAAAAAATCCAAAAAATGCTAAAGAAAAAACCGAATCAAGCCGATAGTTTAAATGCCAAGGGCATTTTCCTCTCCCACCCATGCCCTTGGTTGCCTGATGGGCATGGCTGTCCTGAAGTTTCCATAGCTTCTCAAAGGACAGCCTTTTTTTTAAGAAAAATAAAACCCGCGGCGCAGAACGAGATTTCCGATTGCACTTTAAATTTTTTAAGATTTTTTTAAGGATATAAAACTTAATAAATGCAGCGAACAAAAAATCTGTTCCGCTGTTATGTAATTTTATAGCAAACTTTGCTTCGTCCTTGAAAAAATAAATCCGTCCGCCTTATCGAGATTTTTCACGCAGCGATTCCGAGAATGAACTTAAAAAAAGAAAACTGCTCTTTTAGAATGTCATTTCTCTTAAAAATTGCAGGAAAAACTCAAAAAGCAAACTGAAAAATCGGATTCTGCGGCATTATATGTCTCAATT
>ERZ772957.560-NODE-560-length-29027-cov-11.442427_pt1 | contig 29027 bp, 27 predicted proteins | sample MGYA00580682_ERZ772957 | MGnify/ENA primary metagenome ERZ772957 (study PRJEB29015, sample SAMEA2737921) | human oral metagenome | biome: human oral; feature: human-associated habitat; material: dental | place: China | collected 2025 ...
GCGTGACGGCGGCGATCTCCTTGGCGTTCTCGGGATAGTCCGCGAGGAAATGCTCAAGGACTTCCGCGCCGATGGCAGCGATGTGCTCGTCGCGATCGAGCTTGTCGGGGTTGCGCACGGCTTCGTCGAGGCGAGTGGCAGCGTATTCACGAATCGCCCGATCGAGTTCTTCCGGTGCGAGGAAGAGCTTGACCTGACGCTTCTCCTTGCCGCAGGCGGCGACGATCTCCTGCTGGAACTCCACGACGCGCTGGATTTCCTTATGCCCGAAGAGAATCGCTTCGAGGATGACCTCTTCGGGAAGCTCGTTCGCTCCCGCCTCGACCATCATGACAGCGTCGTGCGAGCCTGCCACGGTCAGATTCAGATCGGACACGGCACGCTGCTCCTCCGTCGGGTTGATAACGAGCTCTCCGTCCACGCGGCCGACCTTGACGCCCGCGATGGGTCCGCCAAAGGGAATGTCGGAGATCGAAAGCGCGCACGAAGCGCCGATCATGCCGGCGATCTCGGGGGCGTTGTCCTGATCAACGCAGAGCACCGTCGCGATGATCTGCACATCGTTTCGGAAGCCCTCGGGAAAGAGCGGGCGGATCGGGCGGTCGATCAGGCGGCTGCAAAGGATCGCCGACTCGCTCGGACGCCCCTCGCGCTTGATGAAGCCGCCGGGAATCTTGCCGGCGGCGTACATCTTCTCCTCAAAATCCACGGTCAGAGGGAAGAAGTCCACGCCCTCGCGCGGCTCCGACGACGCGGTCGCCGCGACGAGCACGACCGTATCGCCGTAGCGGACGAGCACGGAGCCGTTCGCCTGCTTCGCCATCTTCCCCTGCTCGATGATCAGAGGGCGGCCTCCGAGCTGCATTTCAAAACTCTGCATTTGAGTTCCTCCTAAGTTTTTCTAGTCTTAATACATTTCTCTATTCGACAAAAAAATGCATTATCCTTGCCCTATAACAAAAAGCGGGGATAAATCCCCGCTTTTGCCTTACTTTCTCAAGTTCAGTTTTGCGATGATTGCACGGTAGCGCTCGATATCGCTGTTGTAAAGATAGCTCAGAAGCCTCCGGCGATGACCGACCATCTTCAAAAGGCCGCGTCTCGAATGATGATCCTTCTTGTGCTCCTTGAGATGCTCCGTCAGATAGACGATGCGCGCCGTCAAGAGCGCGATCTGCACCTCCGGCGAACCCGTGTCGCCCTCGTGAACGGCATTTTCCTCGATGATCTTCTGCTTTGCTTCCTGTGTCAGCATGAATAAACCCTCCTGTTAAAATCTTCTTCCTCCTACAGCCACGGTATCGTCGGAGAAATTCGGTGTCGTAGCTGCGGAAATCCTTAAAACGTCTAAGGCATTATAGCACAGATGCGTCGCTCTTGTAAACCTTTGCATGCGGCTTTCACGATGCGCCGCCATGCTTTGACGCGCCTTCTTACAGCCCCAGCTGTCGGCTGTAGCTGCCGAGGTAGCGCTCGAAGTTGACGCCGTAGCGGATATCCGTGCCGGCTTCCTTCGTCCATGCAATACATTCCACCGTATAATCGACGGCAATGCGCGCGGCCGCCGCCATATCCCTGCCGCTCACCGCCGCCCCGACGAAGGCGCTGCCGAACACGTCGCCCGTGCCGTGGTAGCTGCCGGGGATATTCTTGCCGAGAACGTACTGTATATCGTCCGCCGCCGCGTCGTAGACCGCCGCACCGAGCTCCTTATCATCGAAGTAGACGCCCGTCAGCACGATGTACTTGACGGGGATCTCATTCGCCAGACGATGCAGCAAACCCGCCACATAATCGCGCGTGTAAGGACCTGCCACGTAGTCCTCGCCGAGCATGAACGCCGCCTCCGTCATATTGGGCAGTATGACGTCCGCCTTGGAGCAAAGCCCCTTCATCGCCGGCGGGAACGTCTCATCGAAGATCGTGTAGAGCTTGCCGCCATCCGCCATCACAGGATCGACGACGAGCAGCGTATCCTTATCCGCCAGAGCAGAAAAGGCGTCGCCGACGAGCTTGATCTGTTCGAACGAACCGAGAAAACCTGTGTAGATGCCGTCGAACTTCAGATGAAGCGCCTGCCAATGCGCGACCATCGGCGAAATATCCTCTGTCAGATCGCGATAGGTAAAGCCCGTAAAACCGCCCGTATGCGTCGATAAGACCGCCGTCGGCAAGACCGAGCACTCGACGCCCGCCGCCGAGATGATCGGCAGCGCCACTGTCAACGAACACTTGCCCACGCCGGAAATATCATGAATCGCCAAAACCCTCTTCTGTCTTTCCATTTTCAGCCTCTTTTCCAACCTCCGTAAGATTTCTCTATCCTGCACGGGAAAGGCAGTTCCTCCCCCGCCAATTCCTTCCTATTGTACTATGAAAGCCCAAGAAGTCAAGCCCGAAGGGCGCTGACTGATTGGCTACTTTCATGTAAGGACGGCGCACTATGTCCACGAAGTGGACGTTTGTGCGTGTAGTTTACTATGAAAGCCCAAGAAGTCAAGCCCGAAGGGCGCTGACTGATTGGCGAACTTTCATTAAGGCGGGTGGACATGGAACATGTCCAGCAAGTTTACTATGAAAGCCCAAGAAGTCAAGCCCGAAGGGCGCCGACTGATTGGCTGCTTTCATGTAAGGGCGGCGCACAATGTCCACGAAGTGGACGTTTGTGCGTGTAGCTTACTGTCATTGTTCCAGTGTTTTCACGGGCTGACCGAGCAGGCGCAGAAATTCTTCCTCCGTGAGGATCTTGACGCCCAGCTGCTCCGCCTTCTGCAGCTTGCTGCCGGCGTTCTCTCCCGCGACGAGGTAATCCGTCTTCTTCGAAACAGAGCCAGTCACACGGCCGCCGTGCTGCTCGATCAGCTCTGTGATCTCCTTGCGTCCGAACTTTTCGAGCGTACCCGTGACGACGAAGGTCATGTTTTCGAGCTGCTCACCCTGCACCTCGCGCTCCTTTGCCGAGGTGCCGACGCCGAGCTGCTGCAGCTCGCGGAAGATCGCGGCGTTGCCTTCGTTTTGAAAATAGGCATGGATGGCGGCGGCGCTGATCTCGCCCATGTCGCGCACGGCGAGGATTTCCTCCTTGTTCGCTCGTTCCAAGGCTGCGAGCGTCTTGAAATGCTGCATGAGCGCGGCGGCTGCCGCCTTGCCGATGCCGGGGATGCCCAGACCCGTCAGGAGGCGCTGCGGCTCCTTCGCCTTCGCCGCCTCGATGGCGAGCAGGAGCTTGTCCGTGTTCTTCTCCTTGCCGACGACGCCTTGAGCGATGAGCTCCTGCCGATGCTCTTTCAAACGGAATATGTCGGCGATATTGTGGAGATAACCCTTTTCGATCAGTGCGGCGATGTTCTTCTCGCCCAGTCCCTTGATGTCCATGGCATCGCGCCCGACGAAATTGAGGATGTGGCTTTCTACCTGCGCCGGACATGCCTGGTTGATACACTTGAAGTCAGCAGAGTCCGCCTCCCGCTCCGCCTTCGCACCGCAGACGGGGCAGCGGTCGCCGATCTTGAACGGCGTTGTCCCGGCGGGGCGCTTCTCCTTTACGACCGCCTTGATCTTCGGGATGATTTCTCCCGATTTGTAGACGAGGACGGTGTCGCCCACGCGCACGTCGAGGTCATCGATGAAGTCCTGATTGTGCAATGTCGCGCGCTCGACCGTCGTGCCGCAAAGTCGGATGGGGTCGAAGGTCGCCGTCGGCGTGATGCGCCCTGTCCTGCCGACGGAAAGCGTGATGCTGCGCACGACGCTTTCCTTTTCTTCCGGCGGGTACTTGTAGGCGATAGCCCAGCGTGGCGCCTTGGAGGTCGCGCCGAGCCTTTCCCTTTGTCCGAAGTCGTTGATCTTGACGACGGCGCCGTCAATATCGTAGGGCAAGTCGCCGCGCGAGGCGCCGATCTTTTCGATGGCAGACCACACCTCCTGCGCTGTATGGCAGACGTGATAGGCATGGATGACCTTGATGCCCTGTCGCTTCATGAAGTCGTAGGCTTCGACGTGCGTGCGGAAAGCGGCGCCGCGCACCGCCTGCAGGTTGAACACGAAGAGGGAGAGCCCCCGCTCCTTCGTGATGCGGCTGTCGAGCTGGCGCAGCGTGCCCGCCGCACAGTTACGCGGATTGGCGAAGAGCTTGAGCCCGAGGGGCTGGCGCCGCTCGTTGACCGCCTCGAACGCCGCCCTCGTCATATAGACCTCGCCGCGCACCTCGAAGTACGGCAGCGGCTCCTTGAGCTTTTGCACGACGTCTTCGATGACTCGGGCATTTTCCGTGACATCCTCGCCCTGCACCACGCCGTCGCCGCGCGTGATGGCATGTGTGAGCTCGCCGTTTTCATAGCGCAGGGCAAGCGACAGGCCGTCGATCTTCTCCTCAACGACGAACTCGGGCTTTTCCAGACGTTCCTGCATTTCCTGCACAAAGGATTCGATTTCCCCGCGCGAGAATACGTCCTGCAGCGAGAGCATGGGCACATCGTGGCGCACGAGCGTGCCCGCCTTGCGCTTTGCCGTGCCGCCGACTTTCTGGGTCGGTGAGTTCTCCGTGATGAGCTCGGGGTACTCCTTCTCCAACGCCTTGAGGCGCAGCATGAGCTGATCGTATTCATAATCACTGATTTCGGGATTGTCGTCGTTGTAATAGCGCACATTGTGGTGACGTATCGTTCGCCGCAACTGTGCCAATTCTTTTTTTATCTCTTGGATGTCCATGCGTGCCTCAGACTTTCTCGATTGGAGCATACTTCTGCATAAGCCCCTTGATACCGATTCCCGGGAAGGCGATCTTGAGCTCGACCTCTTCGCCGCTGCCCTTGACCGAAACGATCGTGCCGATGCCCCACTTGCCGTGACGAGCCTTGTCGCCGGCACGCCATGCCACCTCCATGTTCGGACGTATCGCCGCGCCTGCGACAGAGCGCACCTCCCGCGGCGCGGCGGGCGGCGGCGAAGAGGCGCGGACAGGCGACGCTCCCTGCAGGCTTTGCAGGATCTCAAAGGCGGACTGCGGCCTGCCGAAGCGTGCGGCGGGGGCGAAAGCATTCTGTCCGCTTACGCGCGCCTTTTCCATATAGGTTTCGGGAATCTCCGCGAGGAAGCGCGAGGGCGGATAGATATTGCTCTTGCCGTAGAGCGTGCGCTCGCGCGCATAGCTCAGGTAGAGCCTGCGCTCGGCGCGCGTGATGCCGACGTAGCAGGTGCGCCGCTCCTCCTCGATCTCTTTCGGCTCAAGCAGCGTGCGCGCATGCGGAAAGATGCCCTCTTCCATGCCCACGAGGAAGACGACAGGGAACTCCAATCCCTTTGCCGAATGAAGCGTCATGAGAGTCACGCGGTCGTCCTCCATATTCGCCGTGTCGACATCGGAAACGAGAGCGACTTGATTCAGAAAGTTTTCTAAGGACGGCTCTTCCTCCGTCTTTTCAAATTCGCGTGCCACACCGACGAGCTCGCGCAGGTTCTCGATGCGCGTCTGCGCCTCGGGCGTGTCCTGCTTCTCCAAATCCTTGATGTAGCCCGTATCGTCGAGCAGGGCTTCGATAAATTCCGAGAGCGGCATGGTATCGAGCTTCGCCATGAGGTCGAACAGAAGCGCGGCGAAGGCTTCGAGAAGATTCTTCGTGCGCGCCTTGAAGCCGAGGGCATCGAGCGCTTCGGGGCTCGAAAGGACGTCGAAGAGTGCCTCTTCCCGCTCTGCCGCGTACTGCGTGAGCCTGGCGATCGTCGCGGCGCCGATGCCGCGCTTGGGCACGTTGATGATGCGCAGAAGGCTCACGGCGTCGAACGGATTGTAGAGGACGTGGAGGTAGGCGATGATGTCCTTGATTTCCATGCGGTCGTAGAACTTCAAGCCGCCCACCATCGTGTAGGGCAAGCCCGCCGCCATCATGGCCTCTTCAAAGACGCGCGACTGTGCATTCGTGCGATAAAGCACGGCGATATCGCCGTAGGCGACGGAGAAAAGCGTCTTCTGCTTCTGCACGGTATCGACGACGAACCTTGCCTCGTCGCGCTCATCTTCCGCCCGGTAGAGGACGATCTTCTCTCCCGTGGCATTCTCTGTCCAGAGCTTCTTGGGCTTGCGGTTCTCGTTGTTCTCGATGACGGCATTGGCTGCTGCCAGGATGTTTTTCGTCGAGCGGTAGTTCTGTTCGAGCTTGATCGTCTTTGCCTCGGGAAAATCCTTCTCGAAGTTCAGGATGTTGCTGATGTCCGCGCCGCGCCAGCCGTAGATGGACTGATCGGCATCGCCCACGACGCAGAGATTGTGGTGCTCGGCGGCGAGCAGCGTCGTGAGCCTGTACTGGGCGCCGTTCGTATCCTGATACTCGTCGATGAGGATGTAGCGGAAGCGCTGCTGGTACTTCTGGCGCAGCTCCGCATTGTTTTCCAGAAGGTCGACGGAGAGCAGCAGGAGGTCGTCGAAATCCAGGGCGTTGTTTTCGCGCAGCTTCTTGTCGTAAAGACCGAACAGCTCCGCGATTTTCGCCTGATAGAACGTGTCCGCCTGACGCGTGTAGGCGCGCGGGCCGAGCATGAGATTCTTGGCGTTGGAGATGGCGCTCTGCACCTTCGCCGGCGCGAACTGCTTGTCGTCAAGGTTCAATTCTTTGAGGCAGGCTTTGATGACGGTCTTGGAATCCGCCGTATCGTAGATGACGAAATTCTTCTTGTAGACCTCGCCCTCCTCGATCTCGCGCCGCAGAAAGCGCGCGCAGAAGGAATGGAAGGTGCTGAGCCATACCTCCTTGCCCAGACCGCCGATCATGCTGTCGACGCGCTCGCGCATCTCCGCCGCCGCCTTGTTGGTGAACGTGATCGCCAAAATTCGGTAAGGCGGCACGCCGTGCGCCAGAAGATTGGCAATGCGGCACGTCAGCACCTTCGTCTTGCCCGAGCCGGCGCCCGCCATGATGAGCAAAGGGCCGTCGAGATGTTCTACAGCCTCGCGCTGCATGGGATTCAAACCTTGAAAAATATCCACTGTATCAACCTCGCTAATCCAAGGAGCGTATCGTCTCGGCGGCAAGCCGCAAGCGAAAAGGCTGCCGCAGACATACTGCAACAGCCTCTTTTCCTGCTTTTTACAGCCCTCACTGCTTTTTGATCAATTTGACAGCTTCCGAAAGGGGCGGGATGATCTGCTTCTTGCGCGACATGACGCCGGGCAGATAGATATGCGTGCCGCTGGCATCCTTGTGGAACGCCTCGCCGATCAGCGTCTTAGGCGATCCCGTGTAGAGCAGGTACGTCCCCTCGGTGATGATGTCCGTGACCATGACGAGGCTCAGATCGTAGCCTTCCTTCTTGCAGATGTCTGCCATGCTCTTGACGATGTCCGCCTCGATATCCATGACCTCTTTCGTATCCATGACGGAGATCTGGCTGACGATGACGCGGTAATCGCCGATCTGAAATTCCTTCATGTCGTTCTTCGTGATCTCAAGCGGCGACATGTTGCCGATGCCCGAGCCCGCCTTGAGCATCGCCATGCCGTATTCCATGACGTCTACATCGGCGATCTCCGCCAAGCGCTCCGCCGTCTTCTTGTCGTACGGCGTGCACGTCGGCGACTTGAAGAGCACGGTGTCGGAAAGGATTGCCGAGAGGAGCAGACCCGCGATTGACGGCGGGATATCGACGTCCCTGTGCCAGTGCATGTTCGCCACGATCGTTGCCGTGCAGCCCACAGGCTCCTGACGCGTGAAGATCGGCTCGCTCGTCTGGATGCCGCCGAGGCGGTGATGGTCGATGATCTCAAGGATCTTCGCCTCTTCGATGCCCTCGACCGCCTGCCCGCGCTCGTTGTGGTCGACGAGGATGACGCGCTCACGCTCCGGCACCATGAGCATGTCCTTGCTCACGAGGCCGACGAGCTTGCCGTTTTCCACGACGGGATAATTGCGATAGCTGTACTGTTCCATCGTCCCCTTGATGTCGCTCAGGAGGTCGAGCGGCTTGAAGGCGATGAGCTCTTTCTGCATGATGCGCTTGACGGGAACGCACTGATTGATGAGACGCGCGCATGTGTAAGTGTCGTAGGGCGTATTGATGATCAGCATGTGGCGCGCTTCCGCTTCCTCGATGACGCCCGCCGAGATCCTGCCGTTGCCCGTGACGATCATGCAGTCGATGCCCTGCTTCAGGCAGTCGATCAAAGTTTCATCCCTGCGGTCGCCGATCAGGACGACGTCGTGCTCCTTTATGACATCCTGAATCATGTTGATGCTGCCCGCGGCTATGCGCACATTGCCGCGAATCTTGCCGCCCTCATCGCCGTTGACGATGGCCTCGCCGTCGATGACGCGGATCACATCGCGGAAGGAGACGCCCGCATCGGCGAGGTTCTGCATGCTGAGCTCCTTGAAGTAGCGCTGTGCAAGGTCGCTGACGGTCACGATGCCGACGAGCTGCTCCTCCTTGTCGACGACGGGAACGGACTTCAAATCATTTTCGCGCATGATTTCGCCGAGATGGCGCAGACTGTCGCTTTCCTTGACGACGGTCTTGCAGTCGAGCGTGATGTCCTTCACGCGCGGATAAAGGTCGGTGATGAGAAGCGGCTGCTCCACGCGGAAATGGTTCAGAGCGAACTTCGTTTCCTCGTTGATCTTGCCCGCGCGCGCCGGCACGACATTCTCCCCCAGCGCCTGCTTCAGATGAGCGTAGCCGATCGCGGAGCAGATGGAGTCCGTGTCGGGGTTGCGATGCCCTATCGTATAAATCGGTTTCGTATTTTTCATCGAAAAGAAGCCTCCCGTTTTCAGATGATAAGAATTGCGGATAAAATGACATGCTGAACTTATCAGTGATTCTGTTATCCGTACTTCCGACATATCACGGTTTCCATTATAGCCTACGATACGCATGGAAGGCAAGCCCACATCGGCATGAGAAAGCTAGACCCGACCGACGCAGGCAGCGTGTACGATCTTTTTCTCTTCCCCGTCGAGCTTGAGTGCTCGATGCAGTGCTCCTTCGTCAAACCTGCCGACAGCGCAGGCGCCGAGGCCGAGAGCCTCGGCTGTCAGATAGAGGTTCTGCCCGACGTGGCCGGCGTCGAGGTAGACGTATTCATAGACCTTGCGCCCATAGGTGCGTATGCCGCGCAGGATGTCCGCGAACCACAGGAAGATTGCGGCGCTCTGTCGCACCATAGCCTGCTGCTCGAAGGCGGCAGGCACATCGTTCGCTGCTTCTTCGGGGAGAGCGATGCGCTTCAAGACGTGCTCTACGGGCATGAATTGATAAAGTCCTGCGGGCACGTCCTCGACATTCTGCAGGTAAAGAAGCGTCGTCAACGGATGGAGCGCCGCTGCCGACGGCACGTTGCGCAGCGTGCCGCCGCCCTCGCAGACCATCTTCACGCCCTGCGTGCACCACAGGAGATAGGAAAGCTCGGCTTTGGTCAGAGGCTCTTTCGTATACTGCCTGCGGCTCGCGCGCAGCTCGATGAGCTCAAGGAAGTTGATTTCCTTATCGGGCAGAAGATCGGGCTCGGGCAGCCGCACGATGTCCCCTTTCATTTCACACATCGGGGCGCACGCCGTCCTTGCCCGTGAACTGGTGGTAGCTGCCGCCGCTCCTGCGATTCATGAGCTCGACGAAGAGCTCGTCGGGCACGATGTTGTGGAAAGCGAGGAGCACGAGGCAGTGGTACCAGAGATCGCCCATCTCGTAGAGGATGTCGCTCTTATCCATGTTCTTGGAGGCGATGATCGTTTCCGCCGCTTCCTCGCCCACCTTTTTGAGGATCTTGTCCTGCCCCTTGTCGAAGAGGTAGTTCGTGTAGGAGCCTTCGACGGGATGGACGCGCCGCTCCTGAATGACATGGTAGACGGCGTTGAGGACTTCCGCGAGAGAAGTCTGCGCCTCTTCTGGCACGAGCGCAATGCCCTTCTCGCTCTCGCCCAGCCTGCGTCCGCTGAAGCACGAGTAAGTGCCCGTATGGCATGCGACGCCCGCCTGATGCACGCGCACGAGAAGCGTGTCTCCGTCGCAGTCGTAGGAGATTTCCTTGACCTGCTGCACGTTGCCCGAAGTCTCCCCCTTGCGCCAGAGCTTCTTGCGCGAGCGGCTGTAGAACCATGTGAAGCCCGTTTCCAAAGTCTTTTGCAGCGACTCCTCGTTCATGTAGGCGAGCATCAGCACCTCGCCGTTTTCCTCCTGGACGATGGCGGGAACAAGCCCCTTTTCATCAAAATGTATCATGGAAATATCAACAGAAGTATTCATAATCTTACCTCCACGCCACGATTCTTCAGATAATCCTTGACTTCCCTTATGGTAAACTCGCCGTAATGGAAGACCGAGGCGGCGAGGACGGCGTCCGCCTTTCCCTCCGTCAGCACATCATAAAAATGCGAGAGCTTTCCCGCACCGCCCGAGGCGATGACGGGCACGGGGACGCTCTCTGAAACGGCGCGCGTCAGGGGGATGTCGTAGCCGTCCTTCGTGCCGTCGGCGTCCATGCTCGTCAGGAGGATCTCGCCCGCGCCGAGGTCGACGCCCTGCCTCGCCCATTCGAGGCAATCCATGCCCGTCGGCGTCCTGCCGCCGTTGATGTAGACCTCCCAGCGCCCCTCGCCGCTCTTTCGCGCGTCGATCGCGAGGACGATGCACTGCCTGCCGAACCGCTCGGCGCCGAGGCGCAGGACAGCGGGATCCTTCACGGCAGCCGTATTGAAGGAGATCTTGTCCGCGCCCGATTTCAAGAGCTTGCGGATGTCGTCGGGCGTGCGTATACCGCCGCCGACGGTGAACGGAATGAACATCTCGGAGGCGCAGGCCTGTGCCACCTGAACGATGGTCGAGCGCTCCTCGTGCGACGCCGTGATGTCGAGAAACACGAGCTCGTCGGCGCCCTCTCTGTCATAGCGTGCCGCCAGCTCGACGGGATCGCCCGCATCGCGCAGTCCGACGAAGTTCGTGCCCTTGACGACGCGTCCGTTCCTCACATCGAGGCAGGGAATGATGCGCTTCGTATACATTTTACCCCTCCCCACCGGCGATTTCAATGGCTTCGTGCAAATCGAGCGCGCCCGTGTAGATGGATTTCCCGACGATCACGCCGGCGATGCCCTCGCCTTCCAGAGCCTTCAGGCGGCGGATGTCCGAGAGGGATTTCACGCCGCCCGAGGCGATGATGGCAGCGCCGCTTTCCTTCGCGAGGGCGACCGTCGCCTCGGCGTTCACGCCCGCCAAAGTACCGTCGCGCGAAATATCGGTATAGATGATCGTGCGGACGCCCGCCTTGACCATGCGCCGCGCGAGCTCACCCGCCTCCACATCGCCCGAGACGCCCCAGCCGTCGACGGCGACGATGCCGTCTTTGGCGTCGATGCCCACGACGATGCGCTCCTCATACTTTCGGCATGCCTCTTCCACGAGGGCAGGCTCCTGCACCGCCACGGAGCCGAGGATCACGCGCTCGACCCCCAGCGCTAGCACGGCGTCGATGTTTTCCAGCGAGCGGATGCCGCCGCCCAATTCGACAGGAATATCGACGCTCTTCATGATGCGCTCGACGGTATCAAGGTTCACGGGCTTCTTCGCCAGAGCGCCGTCGAGGTCGACGAGGTGCAGGAAGCGCGCGCCGGCACTCTGCCACTTGAGCGCCATTTCTTCCGGCCGATCGGAAAAAACGGTTTCCTTCGCAAAATCCCCCTTGAACAGGCGCACACATTTTCCATCTCTTATATCAATCGCCGGAATGATGAGCATACCTTACGCCTCCTATGCGTTCACGAAATTCTTCAGGATCGTGCTGCCGACAGCGCCCGATTTCTCGGGATGGAACTGGACGGCTTGGACATTTCCCTGCGCCACCGCCGCCGTGATGCGCTCGCCGTATGTTGCATGCGCTGTGATGATCTGCGCGTCTTCGGGCATCGCATGGTAGCTGTGGACGAAGTAGACGTAGGCGCCTTCCTGGATGTCGCGGAAAAGCGCACTCTTTCCGTCCTTGCCGCTCGCTTCGTTAAATTCCAGCGAGTTCCATCCCATGTGCGGGATCTTGAGCTGCGGCGCCTCGATGCGGCGCACCCTGCCCGAAAAGACAGACAAGCCGGCAACGTCCGGCGATTCATCGCTGCCCTCGAAAAGTATCTGCAGGCCGACGCATATACCTAGAAGCGGCTTGCCCTCGCGAATCTCGCGCAGAATCACGGGGATCAGCCCCGTCGCTTCGAGGCGCTTCATGCAGTCGCCGAAAGCGCCGACTCCCGGCAGGACGAGCTTCTCCGCCTGCGCTATTTTTTCCGCCTCGTGCGTGACCTCCGCCTCGGCGCCGACATGGGCGAGCGCCTTTTCCACGCTGAAGAGGTTCCCCACGCCGTAATCAATGACCGCAATCATAGCAAGCCTCCTACAAAACGCCCTTGCTCGACGGCACGCCTTCGACACGCGGATCCCTGGCGACGGCAAGGCGCAGCGCATGGCCGAGCGCCTTGAAGATCGCCTCGATCTTGTGATGTGTATTCCTGCCGTAGAGCACCCTGACATGCAGTGTGATGCCCGCGTTGAAGGCGAAGGCGCGCAGGAACTCCTCCGTCAGCTCCGTATCGTAGCCGCCGACGGCGAGCGCCATCTCGCCCCCGTCGTAGACGAGGTAGGCTCTGCCGCTCAAGTCGAGCGCCGCGAAAGCGAGCGCTTCATCCATCGGCAGGTAGAAGGAGCCGTAGCGCGTCACGCCCGCCTTATCACCGAGCGCTTCGCGAACCGCCTGCCCCAAAGCGATGCCGATGTCCTCGACCGAATGGTGTCCGTCCACCTCGATGTCGCCATCGCAATGCACCTCTAAATCGAACAGCCCGTGCACGGCAAAGAGTGTCAGCATGTGGTCGAAGAAGCCGATCCCCGTATCGACCGAGCACTGCCCCGTGCCGTCAAGCTCTATGCGAAGCGCGATATCCGTTTCCTTCGTCTTTCTCTGTACCTCGGCGTGGCGCATATCAGTCCGTCCTCTCTTTGCTGCGAAGGCGCACGGCGTTGGCATGTGCATGGAGACCCTCCGCCTCCGCGAGGCGCACGATGTCCGCTTCCACAGCAGCGAGCGCATCCTTCGTATAAGAAATGATGCTCGTGCGCTTCATGAAGGTCTCGACGTTGAGCACGGAGTAGAAGCGCGCCGTGCCGCCCGTGGGCAGCACATGATTGGGCCCCGCGAAGTAATCGCCCAGAGGCTCGGGCGAATAGGCGCCGAGGAACACGGCTCCCGCATGGCGCACATAGGGAAGAAGCTCGAACGGCTGCCGCGTCAGAAGCTCCATGTGCTCGGGCGCCGAGATGTTCGCATACTCCAAAGCCTCCATGATGTCGTCGGCGATGACGATCAGGCCGTTGCTCTCGATGGACGCGCGGGCGATGCTTTCCCGCGGCAGCCCCTTGAGCTGCTCCTCGACAAGCACCTCGACCTCGTGTGCGAGCTTTTCGCTCGTCGTGATGAGGATGCTCGACGCCAGTGTGTCGTGCTCCGCCTGACTGAGCATGTCGGCTGCCGTATAGGCGGGATCAGCCGAGTCGTCGGCGACGATGAGGATCTCGCTCGGGCCCGCCAGCATGTCGATGTCGCAGTGACCGTAGACGGCTTTTTTCGCCAGCGTGACGAAGATGTTGCCCGGCCCCGTGATCTTGTCGACGCGCGGAATCGTCTGCGTGCCGTACGCCATGGCGGCGATCGCCTGCGCACCGCCGATCTTGTAAATTTTCGACACGCCCGCGCTCTTCGCTGCGAGCAGTACATAGGGATTGATTTTGCCGTTTTTCGGCGGCACCATCATGATGATCTCGCCGACGCCAGCGACGGCGGCGGGCACGGCGTTCATGAGCACCGACGACGGATACGCCGCCGTGCCGCCCGGCACATAGACTCCGGCGCGGTCGAGCGGTATCAGCGCCTGCCCGAGGATCGAGCCCTTCTCGCGGTACGTCAGCCACGATTTTGCCTTCTGCTCCTCGTGGTAGCTGCGCACGTTGCGCGCGGCTTTTTCTAAGGAAGCGACGATCGCAGGGTCGGCGCTCTTTTCCGCTTCGGCGAACTCCGCTTCCGATACCTCGAAATCCGCAGGCGAGAAATCCGTGCCGTCGATGAGCTTCGTATACTTGATGACGGCGTCGTCGCCATGGCGGCGCACGTCCTCGACGATGCGCAGGGCGACCTCCGCCGCCGACAGATCGGCGCCGAAGATCTTCTTGTTCGCCTCGCGTATCTTAGGGCTGAGCTGCACCTCGTCGAAGGGCGGCTTCGTCAAAAGGCGCCGCATCTCGTCCTTGCCGAGCTCCCTTGCTTTCACGATCCTCATAGCTTTCCTTCCCCGCTTTCCAATACGCTGCGCAAATCCTCAACCAGACGATAGATGCGCTCAAACTTCAGCTTGTAGCTCACGCGATTGACGATGAGCCGCGCCGTCGCATCCATGATGTGCGCGATTTCTTCGAGATTGTTTTCCCTAAGCGTCGTGCCCGTTTCCACGATGTCCACGATGCTCTCGGACAGTCCCACCAAAGGGCCAAGCTCGATGGAGCCGTTGAGCTTGATGTACTCCATCTGCATGCCTTTCTTCGTGAAAAACTGCTCGGCGATATGGGGAAACTTCGTGGCGACGCGCGTATGCGCATAATCCGTGAGCTTCGCGCGCTTCTCGCTCTTGTCCACCGCCATCATCAGATGGCATTTGCCGAAGCCGAGGTCGAGCACCTCGTAGACGTCCTGCTCCGCTTCCGCGAGGACGTCCTTGCCTATGACGCCGATGTCCGCCGCGCCGTATTCGACATACGTCGGCACGTCCGTCGTCTTCGCGACGATGAAGCGAATCTTCTTTTCCTCGTTGGCGATGATGAGCTTGCGCGACTTCTCTTCCAAGCTCTCTGCCGTATAGCCGACGCGAGCGAAAAGCTCCTTCGAAAGCCCGAACAGCTTGCCCTTCGGAAAAGCGATCGTCAAGTATTCCATCTCACTTATATCCATTCCTTGCACCTCGAATCAATTCCTGCTGTCCGCCTGCCGCAGCAGGCAGAGCTCCGCCGAATCGGCGGCGGCGGGCGGACTGTGGTGCAGGCGTATGACGGACGCCTCCCTGACGCAGCCCGCGAGCCGCAGCTTCTCGCTGCCGATCTCGGCGTGATGATAATAGACGTAGAGCGCATGGCGCAGGAAGCCGAAGGCGCCCGCGCGCGAAAGAGCCGCCCGGCGACGCGAAAATTGCGGCAGGAAATGCGCGAGCAGTACGACGGCGACCTTGCCCCAGAGTCCGAGGTCGCCCTTCACACGCCCCACATCGTGCAGAAGCGCTATGCGGGCGAGAAAATTTTCGTCGATACCCGCCTTCCCTCGTGCCAGTTCCAGCGCCGTATACGCCGTATGAACGGCGTGGCGCTGATCCACGACGTCCATCGCGTAGAAAAGCGCCCTCTCCTCCTCACTGAGGAAGCGGCGGACAAAGGCATGGTCGCACTCGCGCAGATGCGCCGTAAGCCCATAAAAAAATTGCAGGATCCTCTGTTTCATGAAATATAGATCAGCTCTTCATAGCCTTTGGAAAGCCTGTACGCATCGGCTTTCTGCTCCGGCTGCGCCTGAAACGCCGTCTCGCATACCTTTCCCTCTGTCCGCAGCTTCTTCGCTGCCTGCAGGGCTTCGGACAGCTTGCCGTGCGCGTAGGCGATGTAGCAGTCCTTCTGCAGCGCGCGCTGCTGCTCGCTCTGGCGCTCCTTGGCGAGAAGCAGGCGCTCAATGCCGAGGGCAAAGCCCGTGGCGGGGCAGGCATTGCCGAAACCCGCGAGCAGCTCGTCGTAGCGGCCGCCGCCGCAGATCGGATAGCCCATGCCCGGCGCGTACGCCTCGAAGACCATGCCCGTGTAGTAATTCAAATTGCGAATCACGCCGAGATCGAAGTACACATCTTCGGCAACGCCGTATTCCTGCAGGAGGCGATAGATTTCCGACAGATTGTCGAGCGCCCGCCTGCCCTGCTCATTCAGGGCGAGGCTGTATGCTTCCTGCAGAGCCTCCTCCTTACCGTGCAACGTCGGCACCTTCTTCATGCTCTCCTTCACCGCGCGCGGAAGCTCCGTCTCGTCCGCAATCGCGGCGAGCGCTACGAGATCGTGGCGCTCCAGGGCTTGCGTGACGCGCTCCTGCTGCATCTCTGTGAGATGGAGCTGGCGCATCATGCCGCTGATGAAATCGACCTGCCCGAGGCAGACCTGGAAATCCTGCAGCCCCGCCGCTTTCATGCCCTCGATCGCCAGGGCGATGACCTCGGCGTCGGCTGCGACATCATTCGTGCCGATGAGCTCGACGCCGGCCTGGTTGAACTCGCACTGGCGCCCCGCCTGCGCCTGCTCCCAACGAAAGACATTGCTGATGTAGGCGAGCTTCAGCGGCAGCGGCTCCTCCTTCATGCGGCTCGTCACGAGGCGCGCGATGGGCGTCGTCATCTCGTGGCGCAACGCCAGCGTCCGATTGTCCTTGTCGAAGAGTTTGAACATGTGCGGCTCCAGGCAGCGCCCGTTGCCGATCGTCAAGGTATCGAGGTACTCGATCGCCGGCGTCACGATCTCATCGTAGCCCCAGCGGCAGAAGAGCTCGCTGAGCGCCGCCTCGACGCGGCGCTTTTCCTGCGCTTCCCGCGGCAGGAGATCCCGCGTGCCGTAAGGAATCTCAAAAACAAATTCATTCTCGTGCATCTTACTTCTCCTCTTGCCTGTCTTCGCCGCCCTCTGCCTGCCGCATTCTTTCCAGGACGAGCTCGTAGCCGTCAGCGCCGTAGTTCAGACAGCGCTTCACGCGGCTGATCGTCGCCGTACTGGCTCCCGTGCGCTCCACGATGGCATCGTATGTATACCCCTGACGCAGCATGGACGCTACCTCAAGGCGCTGCGCCATCGCCTTGAGCTCGGCGACCGTACATATATCCTCGAAAAAAGCATAGCTTTCCTCCGCATTGCGTAAATGCAAAACTGCCGCCATAAGCTGATCCGTCAGCTCATTGCGCAGCTTTTCGTTGATCATGGCCATCCCATCCTTCTTCTTTCGGCAGCGGGTTCTTTAGTGCTTTACTCTACGAAAATATGAATTCATTATACCATCTGCTGTCAAAAGCTGCAAGTCCAATCGAAAATTGGCTGCTTCCCCGTCTCCGGTCCAGTAATGGCGCGGTTCTGGAGATTTTACTTCCCGCACCTCAGTCATGAACAAGAATTTTGCTTTACATCGTAAACCAAACAATATATATTATTTCTAAAAGGAAGGAGTGTAGTCATCATGTCAACTGTCCCTACTCAAATAAGAATTGACCGGGATATAAAAGAACGAGCCGGGATTTTGTTTTCCGGGCTGGGCTTGGATATGTCCGGTGCCGTTAATATGTTTCTGCATCAGTGCGTTCTTCGTGGAGGCATCCCTTTTTCTATCGAAATGCCCCGTTATAAGCAAAGCACTTTGACCGCTATGGAAGAAGCAAGAAGAATCTCCCGCGATCCGAATGTTCCCAGCTACGACAATATGGACGAACTGAAGAGGGCGTTAGAAGAATGACCTATCACATCAAATTCACCAGCGCCTATAAGAAAAGTTACAAGCGTGCCAAAAAACGCGGCTTGAACCTCAAACTATTGGATGATGTTGTCGAGGAATTGAGACAGATGCACAAACTGGATGCCAAATACCGTGACCACGAAATCATGGGAATTGGACGGGATTTCGCGAGTGCCATATTCAACCGGATTGGTTGTTGGTGTATCTCGTTGAAAATGACATCCTCACCTTGACCCTTGTCGAAACCGGAACTCATGCAGATATATTCGATGAATAAGCTGTTCATTGAGGACGGCTTTTTTCTTTTGTGGGAGTGTATAGTCTGTGTAAAGCGAAATCGTCGATGTTGCGCAAAATGCGAAAAGCCGAGAGGCAATAAAGCTCGCCTCTCGACTTTTGTAGTGCATTATGGAAACTCTTAGAAGAAATACTTGATACGCGACCAGATCTTCTTCACGTCCGTGCCACTGCCGGTGATGTTCTCACCGTCAAAGTAGGCAACGTAGCCGACGATGTTCTTCGCGAACGTATACTCGCCGCCGACTTCCCAGCCCTTCCAGCTGGGCTCAGCACCAGTGAACGTCGGCGCAACGACGCTCATGTTGCCGAGATGACGGTAGGCGGCGTAGAGACCGAAGCTGCCGTGGTCGGCTTTCGAAGCGCCCTTGTACCTGAGCTCGGCGCTGAAGTTGCGGTTGTACTTCTTGTCGAGGTCGCCCTTCGTGTTCTCGCCGTAGTAGCCGCTGAGCTTGACGTTCTTGTCGAACTTGTAGTTGGCGCCGATGCCCCAGATGCCAACCGTATCGCTGCCATATGCCTTCGTTTCCGGCTTATAGCCTTTTGACTCAAGACCCGAAATATGGATGTACTCGCCCGTGATATCGAACTTATTGCTCGGGCGGAACGTCAGCGCCGCCTTGCCAAAATCACCGGTCGACTGGAAGGCTTTTTCACCAGAGGATTCCTTTACACCATCGTTTTTATAGCGAGCGGCAAACCTGTCCGCACCGATGCGACCGCCCGTCACGACAGCCGTGACCTTGTCGCCCGCATAGGTGACCTGTCCGCCCGAGAGGTTATCATCGTAGACGACGCCCTGCTCGGTCATCACGGGAAGGAGACCAGCCTCAATCGTCCAGTTGCCGTAGTGCCCCTCGGCATTTGCCTGTCTGAGCTGCAATGCGCCCGAGGTATCCTTTGCCATATCGGCAGTGCCGTCGATGCGCGCACGTACGAGCCAGTGGTCGTTGATCGTAGCGACGGGCTTCAAGCGAAGCTGCAAGGTATTCGCCGAATAGTCGCTTCCCTCGTGGAAACTCGTCTTGCTGGCAGTGTAGCGCAGCTCGCCGCCCCACTTCACATTGTCGATGCGGTCTTCGAGGTTCGAGACGCGCACGCCGAGGTTGTTGAGCTCAGCGCTGAACTCAGCCGCGAGGCGGTCGATCATCGCCTTCTGCTGGGCGTTCGCCTGATCTTCCTTCGCCATCGCCTTGGCGACCATCTGCGCCATCTCGTAGCGCGTGATCTCGTTCTGGCCGCGGTAGGTGCCGTCGCCATAGCCTTCGATGATGCCTTCGTCAGCAAGCTCGGCTACGGCATCGTATGCCCAATGATCCATCGGCACGTCGGCGAAGGGATTTGCCGCTGCGAAAGCCGATACCGTCGTACACGAAAGTGCTGCAGTGAGTGTTGCTGTCAAAAGTTTCTTGTTCATGTGTAAAATTCCTCCTGAATTTTTCATGATAGATGTTTATCGGACACTGCTACGCCTTGTCCATAAGCTCCGCGACGCGCGTGCGCCGCACGAGGAAGCCGGAGGAAGCCGCGCGCAGGCATTGGTCAAAGAGAAGCGCGATCCAGGCGCCCAGAATGCCAAGCCCGAGTCCGTAGAGCAAAAATGCCGTGAAAAGCGGCCGCAGAAAGGTCACGCTGACGAAGTAGCACATCGCCACCTGTCCCGTCTTGCCGCTGCCGCGCAGGACACCGGCAAAGATCAGCGCCAGTGCCTCGGGGAAGCTCACGACAGCCACGAAGAGCATGATGGGCGTCCCCATGGCGATGACCGCCGGATCGCTGTCGTAGAAGCCGATGATGGAGCTCGAAAAAAGCGCAGTCAACAAGGCGGCAACCAGGGAAAATCCCAGTCCCCACCGAACGCCGGCGCACAGGTAAGCGCGCCAACCGTAGACGCGGCGTGCGCCGCAGGACTGACCCGCGAGCACCATGCTCGCCTTGCCCATGCCCTGGGCAAAGCCATAGTAAAGATCGCAGAAGTTCATACATATGCTGTGCACAGCAAAGGGAATCGTACCGAGCTCAGCTGCCATGCGCGAATAAAGAACCATGCCGACGCGCTCGCAGCCCATTTCTCCGAAAATTCCCGCGAACAGTCTACCAAATTCTTTCAAAAAAGTCAAGCTCGGAAGAATACGCTCCATGCCGCGGAAAATGCCTAAGCGGAAAAGTGCAATGAGCGTCGAGGCGAACGCAAAGAACGAGCCCAGGAATGTGGCGATCGCCGCGCCCTCGACACCAAGCGCCGGAAAAGGCCCGAGCCCGAAGATCAAAAACGCGTTGCCGATGACATTGACGACGTTGCTCCCCACATTGATAGCAAGCACGAGCGCCGTGTTGCCGAAGCCGATGAGCACCGCCTGCAGCAGCGTCGCCAGAGACAGAAAGAAGACTGCCACGACGGCGATCATCGCATAGGTAAGGGCGAGGGAAAGATACTCGTCCTTCGCCCCCATGAGAAACAGCACATCGTCCAAAAAGAAGAAGGCGATGAGATGCATGGCGGCGAGGATCGGCACCGTAACGAATACGGAATGAAGAAGCGTCTCCCCCGCTTCCTGCTGCTTCCCCGCGCCCACGCGCCGCGCTACGAGGAGCACGAGCACGGAGGCGAAGGCACGCGCGACGGTCAAAAGCACCATGCGCGGCTGCTCGAAGATGCCGATCGCCGCGATGGAGAGCGTTCCCAAAGCACCGACCATGACGAGATCCGCCATGCTCAAGAGATTCATGAATACGCCTTCCATGGCGGCAGGCATAGCAATCGCGAGGTACTTACGGTCGTGGGCAGTCAATGTCATAAATCGTTCCAAGCTCCCTTTGTTATTTTTCCCCTGAGAAAAAATATCATCTTGCGGTATTATATAACAAAGTTCTCCTTGCGACAAGACGATACTGAAAATCTCTTTCTTTATATCAGTATCGTCACTTATTTCAAGCTCCCTTTGCTTCAGCTCGATCCTCGGAAAACAGATGACATGCTACGATATGACCCGGTGCAAGCTCCCTGCGCTGAGGCTTCGCCTCCTTGCAGACGGGCATGCAGCGGTCGCAGCGGTTTTGGAACGGACAGCCCTTGGGCACATCGAGCGGACTTGGGATCTCTCCGCGAAGAAGCTGGACGTCCGCCTTGCCTTTGGGCTGCAGCGGAAAGACCGACTTCATCAAAGCCTGCGTATAGGGATGCTTCGCCTTGGGCAGATCCTTTGCGCGCAGGATTTCGACGACATTGCCTAGATACATGACGACGACGCGGTGCGTGAGCAGCGCGACGAGCGCCAGGTCATGGCAGATGAAGAGGATGGAGATGCCCTTCTCCTTCTGCAGTTTTGCCAGAAGTTCGACGACCTTTTCCTGTACGGAGACGTCGAGCGCACTCGTCGCCTCATCGCAGACGAGGATTTCCGGCTCAAGCGCCAGTGCGCGTGCGATGCCGACGCGCTGCCTCTGCCCGCCGCTCATATTGCCGGGATAACGCTCGGCAAATTCTGCGGGAAGTTCGACGAGGTTCAATAGCTCCTTCGCCTTTTCCGCTGCACTCGTCTTCAAAAGTCCGAAGTTGCGCAAAGGTTCGGCAAGGATGTCCTTGATCTTCATCTTGGGATTGAACGCCGTACCGGGGTCTTGAAAGACCATCTGGATATTGCGGCGATTCTGCCGCGCTTCTTCTCCCGTAAGAGATGTGATTTCCTTATTCTGAAAGAAAATCTTGCCCTCCGTCGGCTTATGAAGCTGCATGAGCGTCTTGACCAGCGTACTCTTGCCGCAGCCGCTCTCGCCCACGATGCCGAGAGTTTCCCCCTTGCACAGGGAGAAACTCACATCATCGCAGGCCGTGAGTGCGCGGCCGTCAGCTGTGGGAAAACGCTTCGTGATATGCTCGATGCGCAGAACTTCTTTATTTTCAGCTGGCATACGACATACCCCCGATCTGCGGCACGGAATGCAGGAGCTCCTTCGTGTAGTTCGCCTGCGGGTTTTCGATGATCGCCTCAGACGTTCCCTCTTCCACGACGTGCCCGTTCTGCATGACCATGATCTTGTCCGACATATAGGTGGCAACGCCGAGATTGTGCGTGACGAGGATGATGGCCGTGCCGTCCTCACGGCAGATTTTCATCAATTCCTTGACCACCTGCGCCTGCGTCGTAACATCGAGCGCCGAAGTCGGCTCATCTGCCAAGAGGAGCTGCGGCCGAAAGAACATTGCCATGGCGACGCCGACACGCTGACGCATGCCGCCTGAAAGCTCAAAGGGAAAGCTGTCCATGATGGTATCGGGGTTCGGAAGCTGCATCTTGTCCAGCATTTCCTTCGCCTCTTTTTCCGCCTTCTGTGGATCCATCGAGCTGTGCTCAAGGATGTACTCGACAAACTGGCTGCCGATCGTGCGGATGGGATTCATCATGCTGCCGCTGTCCTGGAAAATCATCGAGATGTTGCGCCCACTGATGTCACGCCACATCTTCGGCGTATTTTTCAGCATGTTCACGCCGGAAAAGATGATCTCGCCTTCATTCACGCGCCCCTCGTGGGGGAGGCAGCCCAAGACTGCGCGTATGACGCTGGTCTTGCCGCTGCCGCTCTCGCCCACGAGTGACAATACTTCGCCGGAATCGAGGGAAAAACTTATGCCATGCACCATCTCGGTGCCGGCATATTGGATATGGAGGTTCTTGACCTCAAGAAGCATATCGTTCTTCCTTTCTCCTTACTTCGCCGGGCGAATCTTGTTCGTGATCCAATAGTAGTCGGACGGATACATCGTCGCACCCGTGATCTTCGTCGAGCTGATGATGTTCGTCTCGGGGTAGCCGAGGAAGAGCGCAGCTGCATCGTTCAAGAGGATCTGCTGCATCTCGATCATGAGCTGACGGCGCTTCGCCGGATCAAACTCGACAGCAAGAGCCGCGCACTTTGCATCGTACTCGGGGTTGCTGTAGCCCGAACCGTTTTGCTGGTTGTCGCCGTCCTTGTTCGTGCGCCAGTACCAGTTGAGATAAATCTCGGGATCGCCCGTATTCGCCGTGATTATATTGGAAATCAGCAGGTCATACTCGCCGTTGATACCGATCTTGTCGAGCAGATTGTAGTCGACCGTCTTCACCTTGATGTCAAAACCGATCTTCTTGCCGTCCGCCTGCACGGCTTCCGCATAGATCGGCAGTTCGGCGCGGCTGTTGTAGATGATGAAGTCGACGCTCAGAGGCTTGCCGTCCTTGTCGCGGATGCCGTCGCCGTCCGTATCCTTCCAGCCTGCCTCATCAAGCAGCTTCTTGGCACGCTCGATATCGTAGTGGTTGGGGTCGGAAAGCTGATCAAAACCATAATCAAGGGAAGGAGGAACAGGAGCCTTGCCTTCGATGAAGGTGCCCTTCAAGATCACTTCGTTGTACGATTTGCGGTCACACATGCTGATGAACGCAGCGCGAACCTTGGGATCGCCGAGGATGCCCTTTTCGTTGATGCGCGCGAGCACCGTGCGCAGCGAGGCAATCTTGTCGACATGATACTTGCTCGTATCGTTGAACAAGCCAACGTCGCCCGGGGCGATGTTCACAGCCATGTCCACTTCACCGGACTGGAGCGCCATGGCGCGCGTATTCGGATCGTCGATCGAAGGAATCTCCACCGTTTCGAACGGCACCTCGCCGTCCCAGTAATTGGGATTCTTCTTCATGACTGCCTTTTCCTTGACAAAGGATTCGCAGACGTAAGGCCCCGTGCAGATCGGTCCCTGCTTTGCAAAGTCGCGATCCTTTTCCGCCGACACATCGACGATGAGGAAGAGCGGGTCGGCGAGGTAGCCGGGCATACTCGGCGCCGGCTTGTCCGTCGTGATGATGAGATTCTGTCCTTCCGCCTTCATCTCCGTGTACTTGAAGAACGTCGCGGCGCGCGTATTCTTAGCAAAGGCGCGCTCGATGGAGGCCTTGACAGCCTCTGCCGTCAGCGGGTTCCCGTTCGAGAACTTCACGCCGTCGCGGATCTTGAACGTCCACGTGAGCTTGTCGTCGCTGATCGTCCATTTCTCTGCGAGCCACGGCTGGATGTTCATCTTCTCATCAAACTTCGTCAGCGTCTCGCCCATACCGTAGCGCATGACGACCCAGCCGAAAGCATTTTCCGTCGGCTCAAGAGAGTCCGCGAAGTTCGTCACGCCGACGCGCAAGGTATCCTTCGAAGCCTCTTTGCCGCCGCAGCCTGCGAATACCGCCACGGACAAACACGCCGCCATGGCAACAGAAAGCAACTTCTTCCACTTTTTCATTAAATTTCAGCCTCCTAAAATCATAAGACATCGTAAAACCATCAGCTTGCCTTGTTTGGATCAAGCCAATCGCGCAGCGCATCTCCCCACAGATTGAACACGGCGACGACGAGGACGATGGCGGCGCCGGGGAACAGCATGAGCCACGGCGCCGTCTGCAGTGCCTGCCTGCCTTCGTTGAGCATGAGTCCCCATTCCGGCGTCGGCGGCTGCGCGCCAAAGCCTAGGAACGAAAGACCTGCCAGCTCCATCATCATCGCCCCGATATCGACGGCTGCCGTCACCAGTATGATGGAAAGGATATTGGGCGCGATATGGCGGAAAAACATCTGCACGGGACGCGTGCCGTTCGTCACAGCCGCCGCGATATAATCCTGCTGGCGCACCTTCAGCGTCATGCTGCGCGCCAGGCGTGCATACTTCGTCCAACCGACGGCGACAAGAGCGAGGATGGCATTGACCACGCTGCCGCCCATCATGCCCGCAATGGCAATCGCCAGCACGATGCCCGGAAAGGCGAGGAACATATCGGCAAGGCGCATGATGATCGTATCCACCTTGCCGCCGACATAGCCGGCAACGACGCCGATGGCAGAGCCGATGCCAGCGATGAGGATGACGACCGTCAAAGACATGAACACCGATATGCGCGCGCCGTAAATCACGCGCGTAAAGAGATCGCGCCCGAGTTTATCCGTTCCGAACCAATGCTCGGCGGAAGGCGGCAGAAATGCCTGCTGCATCGACGACTCATAGGGATCCTGCGTCAAGATGAAGGGCGCGAGAAGCGCTGTGAGGAAGATCAACCCTGCCAATATGGAATAGAAGCGCAGGAGCTTTGCGTCCTTGCTCATGGCCTCTCCCCCTTCTTCAGGCGCGGATCAAGATACACATAGGACAGATCCACAAGGAAGTTGACTACCATGTAGAAGATGGCTGTCCAGAGAACGAATCCCTCCAACAACGGATAGTCTCGCATCTCGATCGCCCGCACCGCCAGGCGGCCTATGCCGGGCCAGCCGAAGACGATCTCGACGATCGCCACACCGCCCAAGAGCCAGCCTAGAGCCAAACCGAAGAGCGTGATGAGCGGCAAAAACGCATTGGGCAGCACATGGCGCCACAGAATGCGCTGCATGGACAGACCGCGAGCCTTGGCGCCGATGACGTAATCCTGACTGAACTCTTCGAGCACGGCGATACGCACCTGCCTCGTATACTTGGAAGACAGGAGGATCGCCAGGGTTGCAGACGGAAGAATCAACCCTTCCAGAGTGACCTCGCCGCCCGAAATCGGGAACAGTCCCAATTTCAAACCGAAGACGAAGAGAAGCAGCAAGCCGACCCAGAAGCTTGGCATCGAAACGCCGAGAAAGGACACGCCGCGAATCAAATAATCCGGCCAACGGTTGCGATATAAAGCTGCGATGACTCCGCAAGGCACAGAAACGACAAGCATCATCAAGGTTGCTGTTCCTGCCAAAAGCAGCGTGCCGAGAAGATTCTGCTCAAGCTTTTCAGCAACCGGCATCTTGGCGGAATAGCTCATGCCCATATCGCCATGCAGCAAGCCGGAAAGCCAGTGCAGATACTGCTCATGGAAGGGACGGTCAAGCCCCAATTCGTGACGTGTCTTTTCGATAGTTTCCTGCGACACCATCGTATCGCCGGTCTCCAGGATCATCTCTACAGGATCACCGGGAGCGAGATACGTCAGACCGAATGTCAAGAATGTAACGCCCAAAAGCGTGATGAGCATCTGACACAGGCGACGTATCAAATCTTTTCCTTTCAATGCAATACCTCATCTCCTTACAAAATCAAAAATTACTCCTGCAAAATCCTCCCGAAATCTCAGCGAAGGATTTTTATTCAGAAACGCAGATCTTGCGGCGTTTCCATAAGAAAACCGCATGTCCATCGACCAACGACAGGACATGCGGTGCTTCCCACAAAGCGCGGAATACCAAGGACATATTCCCCCATCGGAATACGCCTCGGCATCCATCTCCTCATCTCTCGTAAGTCAAGCAATGAATCTTATCATAAGCAGGCTTTCTGGCTCTCGGATCATCGTTTGTTTCCGTCTTCCCGGGAATTCCCCCAGTGACATAACGAAACAGCGACTTTCATCGTTTCCCTTGGAAACAAATTCCCCGATTACAGCTGCGGGACAGCATGGGTCTTTCACCCATTTTCCTCTCATCGCTCGCCGATATACATCGGCGACACTTATGACGTCTGTATGAAGTTTTAAGAAACTAATTACTATCGGTAATTATATAGCAAAGTTCCTATCATGGCAAGCGCACGAAAAAATTTTCTTTAAGAAACATTATTTTCAGCAGTATGCCTGCACGTTCAGCCATCCTCCTGCTGCTCCATTTGGCGATGCATAAAATCTCTGCCAAATACCTTGAGCGTGTAGTAGAGACCAATGAAGAACGGGATGTACTCGGCGATGAGCCGCCAGCAAACGGCGAGGATGCCGACGGTGCCTGCCGGCACGGAATCGGCGAAGAGCAAGACGAAGCCGCCCTCCGCGATGCCGGAGCCGCCGGGCGTCGGCGTGAAGTAGAGCAGCATGTTGAGGAAAATCATGCGCCCCATGACCGTGTACCAATCGGCCTCTGTCACGCCGAGTCCCAAAAGAAGACACGGAACGATGGCATAGATGAACATGAGGCTCAAGCCTGATTCAAAGAAGATGCGAACCATGCTCTTGGGCGAGGAAGCGAGGAGATGCACGCCCGTCTTGAGATCACGATAAAAAGAGAGCAGCTTTTTGCTGCGCTTCGCGCTCAGTCGCTTCGTCAGGCGCAGGACGATGTAGTCGAACGCATTCGCACGAAAGGCAAGCGCGATGAGCGCGATGACGACGAAGGCGATGACGGAGACGAGCATCAGCGTATGATTGTCCACGCCGGGCAGGATGCCTGCGTCGTGCAGGAAGATGAACGGCATGCAGCATATAAGGAATAGGATGGACACGAGGGTTCGCACGATGACGAGCACCGTCGCCTTGCCCGCCGGTACGCCTGCATGACGCAGGAACATGAGCTGCGCCACAGCGCCGCCCGTTGCCCCCGGCGTCAGGAGCGCGAGAAAGTAGTTGCCGAAGACCACCTGCACCGCCTGTCCCAGCGTGATGTGCTCGCCCGAGATCTTCACGAGGTGCATGAGGCGCGTGCCGTCAAGCGTCAGACCAAGGCTCACGCAGAGGAGCGCAAGGGCGATGGACCACGGCTGGAACGCCGTGAGATTTTTCAACGTATGAATGTCGACCGTCGAATAGATGACGGCGCCCGAGATGAAGAAAACGAGCAGCAGCGGTACGATGAAACGCTTGCAGAACACCTTCATTTGACACCTCCTCCGAGCGGCCTGACGCAGCTTCTCAGATCATTGCTCTTTGCCGGCTGTCCGCGCCTCGCAATTCACATATTCTTCGTGACTCGCATAGGCGCTGTGATTGTGAATGGACTCGAAATTCTCGCAGGAAAGCGAGAACCAAAAGAGTCCGGGCAAAGGACGCAGGGCGAGCACGAGGTCGCGCAGGATGTCCTCGACGAACTTCGGCTGCTCGTATGCCTTTTCCGTCACATACTTCTCATCTTCACGCTTCAGCAGCGGATAGATCGGGCACGACGCCTGCTCTTCCATGAGCGCGGCGAGATCCTCGATGAAGATGCACGGCGCGGGCGGCTTGAACTCGACGACTGCTTGCAGAAGACTCCTCTGATTGTGCGCACCGTAGCGCGAGATCGCCTTGCTGCACGGGCAGAGGGATGTCGCAGGCACGGTGACGCCGAGGCGGAACGACATCGCCTCGCCCGCACGCTTTTCGCCCTCGAAGAAGCAATCAAGGTCGAGCACGGATTTCTTGCCACTTGCCGGTGCTTCCTTCTCGATGAAATACTTGAAGGAAAGGCGCAGCTTCGCCGTTTCTGCTTCAAGACGATGAAGCGCGTCCTGCAGCATGGCTTCCATCTCTTCTTCCGCTACGGGCTTGTCGCACCACTGCTGCAAGATTTCCAGGAAGCGGCTCATGTGCGTGCCCTTGTACTCCTTTGGCAGGGAAACCGTAAAGCGGATGCGCGCTGTGACTTGCTGGAAATCGCCCGCCTTCGTCTTGATGCGAAACGGCAGATGGGCGTCCTTGATGCCGACATGCTGTATGTCGATGCCGCGCATATCCACGCTTTTCTGTATGTCCTTCATCATCGTTTCTTCAGCGTCTTTCATACTCGATCGGATCTTTTATGCCGGCAGCCGCGAAACCCTGCAGGCGCAGTTTGCAGCTGTCGCAGACGCCGCACGCCTTTTCACCGCCGTTGTAACAGCTGTGCGTAAGCTCCAACGGCACGGCAAGACGCGTCGCCAAGCGCACGATATCGGCCTTAGACAAATTCTGCAGGGGCGTGACGATCTCGATGCGCTTTCCCTCGGAGGCCGCTTCCGTCGAGTAGTCCGCGACGGCCTGAAAATGCCGGATAAATTCGGGACGGCAGTCGGGATAGCCCGAATAGTCGACGCTGTTGACGCCGATGTAGACGGAGCGCGCGCCGATGGTTTCGGCATAGCCGAGCGCATAGCTCAAGAAGATCAAATTCCGTGCGGGCACGTAGGTCACGGGAACCGACGTGCGCGAAACGTCGCCCTCGGGCACGGCGATGCTGTCGTCCGTCAGCGCCGAGCCGCCGATCGCTTCCATGTTCGTCTCGATGATCAGATGACGTTTCACTTTGTAAAAAGCTGCAATCTTCTTCGCGCCTTCCAGCTCGATGCTATGGCGCTGATGATAGTCAAAGCTGATGGGATAAAGTTCTTTCCCCTGCTCCTTTGCGACGGCCATGCAGGTCGTCGAATCAAGTCCGCCCGAAAGCAGCACTACCGCCTTTTCCATTCGCGTTTCCTCCTCCCTCA
>ERZ772957.563-NODE-563-length-29002-cov-25.551214_pt1 | contig 29002 bp, 27 predicted proteins | sample MGYA00580682_ERZ772957 | MGnify/ENA primary metagenome ERZ772957 (study PRJEB29015, sample SAMEA2737921) | human oral metagenome | biome: human oral; feature: human-associated habitat; material: dental | place: China | collected 2025 ...
GTCCCCTTTAAATCATCGAATGGCTCAGCCACCGTCTAGTCATAATATATGTATTTTATCATATATTTTTAGTATTTTCATATATTTAGTTAAATTCCAGTAATAATCATTGTGGCCATGTTTTTACACAGAATGATTATATGCAAAAATAATCAATAATAACATATAAATTTTGACGTTTATTTGACGTCAAAAAAATAAGGGGTACCGATTGGGTACCCCTTTTGTTGTAATTTACTATTCAATATTATGTTTAGTGGTAAAATTTGCGATTTTTACTTCTAATCTAATTCAGTTAGTCTAAACAATTTACCATTTCTGAAGAGCATTTCACATCGATGGTTGTTTTCATCGACTAGTGTTGCTTCAAATAAACCTTCTTCTGGAACTTGAATATCTTCTGCAAAATTGTAAGTCTTGTTATTAAATTCAAATGTCTTTGCCATATTTTTCACCTCATTGTAATATTGCGCCGCCAATATCAATATTGTAAGCGTCAATTATCTTCTTTCGTAATTCTCTAAACTCCTTACCATGACCTTTGAAATGGCACTCAATAGTGGCATGTGCGAGTTCATGATAGATTGTATTTAGTTCAATATCTTTATCATGGTTATCCTTGCTTAGTTCCACCAAGCAGGAATCATCATGATACCAATATGTAATACCTAGCAACTTTTTACTTCGTCCAATATATTTATGTATTAACAAATTAGGTTTAAATGAATATCCCAGTTTCTCAATATTGGAGATTGCTTGTAAAAAGATATCAGCATACGGCATCATATCGTCATCAAGATATAGTGTACTCATAATGTTTTCTTCCAACAATAAACTATTAGTTGACTGTTGCAAACCGTGCAACGCGGAGATTATTGGATCACCATTCCTTTACTGTATACAGAACGCTACCACCTTCAAAATGCTGTCCGTCAAAGTGTGCCAATATTTCAACTTTACCTGCTTGATAGCCAATAGTCTCATAGGCTTTACTGTCTAATACCGTTACACCAGCTTTAATCTTATGAGCCTTGTTTAGGTTGATTTTATAAACGTCCACCTTTTGTTTATCCGTATTAGCAACTACTGCGGTTCTATCCGCCTTTTCCGTTGCTGCTTTAGGTAATGCCGGGTCCTCATGTTTGATGGCTTGTTGCGTTTGTTTAGCCGCCTGTTCTACGGTAGGAGCCTGCACATAATAAGTTGCTACCGGTTGAGCTGTTTCCATCTTGGAAACAACTTGTTGTGCTTCCTCTCTGGTAATATGAATAGCATTAGCCAATTTTACAGGATCTTTTACTTGTTCCTGTTTTAATAACACAGGCTTTTTAACTTGATGTGAATTATATATAGATACCCCTACAATAGCTAAAATAATTAAAATTAGCCCCCCTATGAGAATTTTATGTCGTTTTAGGTAACATAACACCTTGAAAGTCCAAAGGCTCATTATAGACCCCTTTCTTGCATTTCTTGCGAGAACATTTCTAATGCTTGTGCTTTTTCTGCATCGAACCGTTCAACAAGATTTTCACGCAACCAATTTGGATTACCATCATAATTCCATGGATGCAGCTTTCGCTGTTCATATGCACCATTAATTAAATCCCAGTCAAACTTAATGTCGTTTACATAAGATAAGTTCCAATCAGGCTCCCAACCCGGAACATATTGCATTGCCTCTTTAAAAAGATTAACAACTTCACCGGGACCATATTGAACGGCCGCAGAAAATACAACATCACGCAATGCTCGGCTATGTTTATTTACATCAAATAATTGATTGGATAATTCACTACACGCCACATCATAATAAGCATATTTAATGTAGTCGTGCTGCATTTCCATAAAACCGTTAGGATCCACAGTTCCTAGTTCTTGCCATTTGCTAATGAACTCATTGGAGTTAATAGGTCCTGCACTTTGAAGGGCTCTCGCATAATCTTTGTAGAATCCATCTTCTTGACGCAAGCCCCAACCAAGGAACGCATCCACACTTCCGCAATTACTTGCCAATTGATAAGCACCATACGAAATTCCCCCACGGTCCCCCTCGCCTGTTGATACAATAGCTGGGTCCCCATTGCTTTCATACGCAGCACTTAATTTTCCTAGTTCCATTTGTTTTGCTCCTTCCTATTTGATTCACGTCCTCCTAAATAGCCAACGAGCCCGGAGGAAATACTCATGGCCAATTCGTTATAACCATAAAGGACGGCCATTATATTGACCGCCCCTAGGATGAGGATTGTTAACACCTCACGAATACTAATTTTTTCAATCATTTAATCGCATCCTTTATTGATCTTACGAACGCTATCAACTCTTTAAATAAATTTATCGCACGTTTAAACCACCTCGATTCCACCAATTCCAGTTCAATCATATTTTCAACACAAGATGCTAACTCAATTACAATGGGAATGAGATACATTCCTGTGCTTAAAAACGTATCTAGCCGTCCTAAAAAGATAAATTCCACGTCTGGTAACGTAAGTAAAATAAACGACAATACAAATAACCAAGGATATGATTTGACAAGTTTCTTTGTCATGTCAGCTCGCAATTTATTGCTAACTAAGAACCTTTGCTTTTTACCATTGATTTCAACATATCCCCATCCACGCCAAAGTATAGCCAATAGGGTATTAGTAACTGTACAGGGCCTATTTGTCGCAATATTAAAATTGCGCACCTCAACTAAGATGCGCAATATCGTATCAACAAATACCAATATCAAAGTACAAAATATAGCTAATGATATTTGTACAAGTTCATTTTCATTTAATCCCACCATAATAGATGGTGGCGGAGCGAAAATTTCAATCATATGTTCCCTGTCCTTTCAATTACTAAACGCTTAATCCCCTTATCAATGAATTCTTTCCTAGAAATTTGATTGTCAATATTAAACCTAATGAAATCATCATTATTATTGTTCCTATATGTTGTAATTGTGATTTCAATATCTTTAGATGTAGGAATCGTTAATTCATAAGCTTTTTCTGTCATTGCAGTAATTGTTACTCTATATTTACCTTTTGGTAAGTACACATACCATCGGTTAAACTTTTCTACATGCCATGCTTCCCACTTCCATGTATTGAATCCTATAGGGTCATATTGCACATACCCTCTATCTTCATTTGACTTAACAACATTTAATGGCGTTACATTCACTGAAACCCTTGCATAAAAATCTTGGTCATTAAAACGGACACGGATGTAATTACCACCCGTGTCCTTAGAATTATCTGTTAAATTGTATGTTTGTATTTGCCCATTAGGCGTCTTGGTTTTGATAACTGCCATTATTCCACCCACAATTCTGCGCCATTTTTAAATGTAATTTTGTTGAGTAATGTATCAACATATACAGTTTTCCATGGGGTTACTTGGTTATTAGCCCAGCCTCTAAAATACAATGGTTGATTGCCGTTATTTGGAATCAGTAATTGTCCGCACCATTCAGCATTGCCATATTCAATAACTGCGCCATCACTTGGAGAGCCATCATTAAATTGTTTATGAGCCTGTTTAAATAAAACCTTGTAAGAACCTGTTGGTGTATTAATTGCGCCGGGTTCATCAGACGAGAAAAAACCCTCGCTAGCAAATACTTGCCCTATTACTGTTTGACGGCCTTTCTTACCTAAATATGCTGCATCTGCATCTTTTTTAGAAACCAATGTACCTGTAGAAGATGCATCATCTTCAGTTAGAATTCTGAATGTTTTATTTTTGTTAGCATCGTAATAACCTATTGAGGTCCCTAAGAATATAGTCCGGTTATCGCTCATGCCAAATTCCATGCTATTACCAGTAGACATCTTAACTGCATGATGAGCGCTACCTTTGGTATCTGTTACTTGAACAGAGGTATTATTTGGCATGATGATTGGGCCTTTCATCTTGCCACCACCAAGGCCTAAATAATCAAGATTTTTTAACCGTTGCATATTGATTGAATTTTCAAAGTCGTAATTTGGGTCGCCTACATATATATCAACTTGGTGACGTTTGTTAGGCTTTTGAGTAAGCACAGCAAAATAGAACTTGCCATTGTAATAGGCAATATCTTCGATTTCAGTTTCACGATTAATTTCAATAATCTGTTTAACCATGCCAAATGGTGTACACTCAACTAAACTACCGAGTGTTGCAGACATAATCGCACCGTTCAACATGAAAGCCCCGTTATTATTCATATCCGGATAAATATAATCGACTTGGTAAGTTTTGAGCTTTTTAAATTCATCATTATATAAATTGATTGTTCGTACACGTTGATTGCCGGCAATAGGTACAATGGATACATAAGTCCTCGTAATAGGATCATAGTCGACATTAAACACCTTTTCCTGAAGTGTGATTGTGTTTTCGATTGCCATAGTGTCGGCATTGATAACCGTCAAATTATTGCCGTTTTTAAGCCCATTGGTGAGGTATATCTTGTTGGTATACCGATTGTACGTCATGGTATTACAATGCCCTAGGCGCTCAGAATCCGTGAATTTGTAGGTGCCTACTTTTTCAAATGTATCTGGATTGAGTTCATAGAAGATTTGATTGGTTCCCTCACCATTAATACAGGCAAGTACAAATACATTCTTTTTAGAGTTATAGGTAAACCCTTGACATTGATTGACTTCCGCATCATACGTAATGTTTTTCACAAACGCGATATTGGATGCCCCTTTTAGCATTGGTGTTTCTGTTGGATAATACGGCTTGATATTGGTATATACGCCCATATCCATTACAGAACCTACTGTATTAAAGGTTAAGTGTTCAGTTAGTTTGTATTGTCCATTTGGCACTAATAGAATTTTATTAGCCAAATTATCATTAGCACGTTTAAATGCAGCAGTATCATCGGTTACGCCGTCGCCAACTGCTCCAAAGTCTTTAACTGACACAATACCATTTAACGATTCTTTTCCAATGTATTTTGCATCGGCTTCACTTTTGGTTACAATTCCTTTACCTCCGGGTATTGCTATTTCTTCAGCTTTAGCAGCTGCTACCTCTGCACGTTTGGCTGCATCTTCCGCTTTCTTGGCATTGCCTACACTAGCAATTTGTTTATTGTTAATATCAGTCTTAATAGCATCTGCTTTTGTAACCAAATCATTAATATTTTTTTTATCGGTTTCCGCTTGTGCAGCGTATGCCTTTGTGTTATCTGCTAATTCTTGTGTTTTCTCAAACGTATCAGCACTTTGGATAAGAGCTGTATTTGCAGTCGCTAATTTATCGTCTACCGTTTGAGATAATGCATTGATATTATCATTGATGGCTGTTAGTTTTGTCGCATTATCTTGCACTTCATTGGCTTTTGTTTCTGCCGTAGATGCAGCTGCAATTGCTTTTTTAGCAGCTTCAATGGAGTTATCTACAATATCACGTGTTACTTGATTTGGGTCTTCATCAGCACCTACATTAATTTGTAGTGTGCGATCCAACTGTTCTTTCATTTCCTGAAGAATTAGAATAACTTTATCACCCATATCTTCAATGTGATTGTATGGCCATTTGTTAGCTAATTCTGTAGTTTGTGAAATTGGAGTTCGTCTAACTAAAACAACTTTATAAGTTGCCGGCAATGGTTCACCAATACTTGGATACGTTAAAGTTTTATTTTGCGCATCATATAAGATGTTCCCTGTTTGCTCCGTATGTCTCCCATTTTCATCAACTAAAATAAGGTTAATGTCTTTAATATTATTAAAGTCATACGGCCAAATATAAGTCTTGTTAACCCCATCACATTGATATTGAACAACTGGATTGTCGACTTGTGGAATCACAATATCCCGCCTTTCTTTGTTGCATATAAAGAGGACTACCTGAAATTAGGTAGTCCTTACTTTTATTTTTTCTTCTTTTCCTTTTTAGTTTTTAAGCGTTTATCTAATATGATTGACATAAATACATCTTCAATCTTGGCATCCGTATCAGTTAGCCCTACACGCAACAATGTCCAGAAAGCATCGGTTACGGTATCACTAAAACCAGTTACACGGTTAGAAACCTGACTGAGCGAACGGCCTACATCAACGATATCTTTATTGTCACTTGAGATAGCTTGACCGGTATCCCATAATTTCTCAAAGATACTTAATCCCATTACGGTATTACCTTTATTGTATGGACGTTCTCCTAAAATAAATTTCATACCCATAGTGGCTATATCTCTCACTAACGGAATACCCATAGTGCCTTGTTGTACAAATTCTTCAGCAAAAGACTTGGCGATAGATTCTGGATCATCATCGTCACCATTTGTTAGTGCTTTATAAATCACCATGCCAACCGCTTGTGAAAATACAGACCACCATAGCATTCGAGCAAATTGTGTCCAGTCCCCCTTATCTTTTCCTGCATACCACCCTTCAGCAATAATGTTGTATAGGGTGTTTGCGTATGAATAAAATGGAACAAATAGCTGCGTTAATGGATTCCTTGCTCGTTGAATAGCTGCGGCGTCTTTAGTATCGCCACTTCCGAAAATATCTCGTATTGCTCGGTCACCTGCTTCAATTGCTTGTTGATTAATCCACTCAGTACTTAACCCTTCCTTGGATTGGAGTTCAGCAATCTTTTGATCATAAGCGAATTTCCATACCGGGATAGATAAGGCGAAGTCTGTTTCTGTGAGCAACCGGAATCCCATGTTATTAATTTCATCACGGATTGCAGCACCTTTTTCAAACTTATACCCGCCGATATTCTTGTCATTAATGCGGAGCCCCTTTCCTTGGATGGTTAATCCTTTTTTGAGGTCTTTATCCAAAGTTTGAATGCGTTCCCTCATGAATATGGATTGTTCCATGACAAAATCACGGGTATTGTTATAAAGCTCTGTACCGTGGCCATAGAATCCTACACCTGCATGATTAACGGCTCGAAGTACATTACCGGCACCAATACGATATACGGCAACAGGAATATTCAAGGTATTCTGAATAGCAACTGATACACGGCCAGCCATAATAGCCATAGATGTGTTTCTTTTTAATGCCGTCACAATCTTACCAAATGCATCAAGCTTAGCCGCCTCATCTTTCCAATTATCACGGACCCAAGTCCGCAAAAATTGATAAGAGTTCATGCCGAATTTCTCAACAATATAGTTTTGAAATTCTTTGTTAGCTACTAAACGATTAATATCAGTCACAGCTTTACGCATGGTTATGTGATTGATAGATTCTGTAATTGCGTTAGCAATTACATCAAAATCAAGTAATAATGATTTATCCTTAACCACATCTAAACGGCTTTTAGTAGCACTCATACCAGTTCCTAATATAGCATTACTGCTAACCATAGTCTTGGCGATGTCTTCTACTTCCTTGTCAGATATACTCGCATTAACTTCAGGATTATAAACAATCGGATAGTACTGACCAATGATAGTTCTGCCACCAATAGTGAATGTGATACCTTCTTCTTTCTTCAATGGATTCCCATAAAGTTCTTCTTGAACTTTGCTACGTTCAGTATAAAAAGAATTGATATGATCCCATGTGCGAATAATGAATTCCCAGTCTTTATCAGTGAGAATTTTTTGAAAGGCTTTTTCCATACCCACTTCATTGGTCTTAGCTGTTTCCATTGCACGTTGACGGTTACGCTCTGTCCCCCAGTTTAAGGCTAATGCAATGACCTGCTCTTTAGTTAGATTACGCAATTCCCCAACATCGTACATATGCTTATTTCGGATGTTAAATAATTCACGCTTGCCATACACAGAAGATACATCCTTGGCCAATCTACGCATAGATAATTCTTTACGTTCGTTGAAAACTTGCGTTGCTCTGCTGATTGGATCATAGATATATTTCACTGCACTAGGACCTAGCCGGCGCAAGAATGTTTCAACTTTGAGTAATGATAGGTTGCCCTTATTGATAAGCCCTGCAACTGCCTCTAAACCAGTTTGATTGTTTTGAGCATTAAATACATTCCCATTTACTTTGCCAAATGTATCTACTGCTTCCGTTAATATACCATCTACCGCATCATCAAATGTGATAGATTCACCTTTATCATTAAGAATAGTAGAGCCTTCATAAGCATTGCGGCCATTCTTATACATGCCCGTCATTAATTCTTCTAATGTGTTCAATTGACTCACTGTAAGATTTTTAAATGACATAGGCGTATTACTAAAGAATAGCTGTACAATCCATGGGTCAAGGAATGTAACACTTTGGTCACCTAGAATATCCGCATCAGGATCTAATGCATTAATAACAGCATTCATATTGAATCCGTCTACTGGCTCCAGTCCATCATATTTTGTGAGTCCCATTTGATATGCCATGTGTGCGTAGAAGTAGCGCATATTAGGCTCAATAGCAATCGGATTCTTAGGACGTGTCATTCTGTTGAGATTATCAAGTAACTTAGTTCTTAATTTCTTAATACGGAGCGCATTGTCAAACGCAACACGGGCCCTTGCTTGATTTAGAAGTTGTAACTGTTTAGCTTGCAAAGCCTCTTCCAATTTATTGACTGCCAATGCCCTATCAGCACGCTTACCTTCTCGAATGGCTTGGTTTTGATACTTCTTATACTGGCTAGCTTGGGATAAGGTCAAATCGCCCAATTCCTGTCTAGCACGGTTCATATAATCACTTATCACACCTACACCGCTATCTCGAATCGCACGTACATTATTAATACGTTCTTGTAATTGTACTTTTAGCTTTTCAATACGGTCTTGAGCAGAATCAAGTTCTTTTGATACAACACCTAATTCTTTAGCGACCTTTTCATTGTCACCAATTATTCGTTTTGCAATTGGCTCTAAATCAGATTCAATTGTTTCTGAATTAGGGTCAAGTCGATTTAACCTATCGAGTAGTTCCCAGTTTTTAGCAAGGTCTCGATTGGTTTGTGATTTGATGATTTTGGCTTCCTCTTCAGTAAGTTTCATTTGACCATCAGAAGATAATAGCCATTCTTCGGCAATTTCTATATTAGATTTGCCAATATGATTATCTTCAATGAATGTCTGCTTAGCAGATTCCATAGCTTGATTAACTGCCTCATTGAATGTAAAGCCTGTTTGCTCACGTTCAGCAGCTTCTAATTCTTTTAACGTGCTGTATCGAGTATTGATTAATGCATCTTTACCAAATGCATTATAGCGTTGATGGTCTTTGAATATTGGGTACTGCTCCATTAAACGCTTTTCAATATCAGCTTGAATAGAATCTTTTTCATCGTTCCATTCTTTGATTGGGCGACTTTCTAATTCTTTCATATACCGCTTCATTACACGCTCTTTCGCCATTTCCCCGACGTCGGCAATATGGCCTTGAACCTTTGCTTGCTCAGCTTCATCGAGCTGTTTAAATAACTTGCTAGATTCAAATTGTTCAAGGGCCTGCTCTTTTGTGTAGGCGTCTATATCTTCTTGGGTAGCAATCATGCGTGCCATAATGTCTTGAATTTCCTTAGGTGGTAATCCGCCTAGTCTTGTCACCGCACGATAGATACGAGTTAACCATTTCGAGAACATACGGAATACACGTTGTAATCCTTTTGTAGGTGCATTACCTTCACGAAGGTATGCTTCCCATCCACGAGCAAATTTTTCATGTGCTTTAGTATTATCAGCACCTTTTGTATCGTCCCATTCAGACCATTCTTTCAACTTATTCCAATCTGTTACAAGTTGCTCTGGGGCATTTTCCATTTCAGCGAGGTTCTTAATGTCGTCAAAGAATACGTGTCCCATTTCATGGAGGAACGTTGAACGGTCAGCCGTTTTGAAGATTTGAATAAGGCGGTCGGTAGGACTATTAATTTGCGTCATACCGTTGATAGATTGATTATATTTTTCAATTACTTTGATTGCCTTATCATCGAACACTACATAGCACCTTCCATCTGTATACCCATCATATGTAATGCCACTAATTCCAATAGAATTTAAAAATTCAGATGCACCTTTGTCACCGCCAAATGCTTTAGATAATGCAAGATAAACATTTCTCCCTGTATATGGGGTTTTGGTGAACGTATCACCTATATTTTCTAAAATCTTATCTTGCCTTATTTTTTCTTTAGCACCCTCAGTTTCTTTCTCTTTTTCTAATGTTGCTAGCTTTTCATTCATTTCACCAAGTAGCTTTTTAGCCATTTCCAAAGTACTATCTGCTTTTAACTCATCAAAACTATATCCGTACTCTGCAGCCGTTTCTCTAGCAATTTTTTCTTTTATTTTATTTACATTGTTTAGTAAGGCATCAGTTAAATATTCTTGATCACGCTTTATCGCCTGTATTTTACCTAATATTTTTTCATATTCCTTATTAGTGGTGTATGATGGATGCTCTTTATAGTATTCTAATAAAGCTTTGCGTTTATCAATATCTAAATTATTAGTCGCTAATACTATTTTATTAACAATATCTTTATTTTGCTCTTTGAAATATTTATCTTCATCAAGCATTGTTTTTTCATCTGGGATTTCAACTTTAAATAATTTTGGATTTGCAGTTCCTAATCGTTTAGACAATACCTTTTGATAGTTCCTAGATACTGTTTTCTTTTTAGCAAAATATAAGCCCCAACCATGTGCTTGATTTCCCTCACCACTGCCAATAGCACCTAAATCAAACTTATCAAAATCATGTGGCGAACCATGCCATGCAGCTTGATAGTATTGATAATTATATTGTTTTCGAAGCTTGTCTAAATCTGTTTCGTTTGGTATACTATTGTTAATCATAAACTGACTAACACTCATTTGTCCGCTTGATTGGACGTTATTGACTGTTAGTTGGTTTATTTTTTTTGTATTACCATATAACAGGTCTCCATTATTTATCGCATTAGAATACCATGTAGCATTAACTCTAGGGAATATACTTTTAACCCTTGTCTGATAGCTATTTCTTCCACTTTGAACATCAAAAACTAATGGAACATGAACTTGGTTATTTTGTGTATCTCTTAACTCAACAACAGCAATAATTTCACCTTTTACTGAGGTCTTATTAACAGGGTCAAAGTTTTTGAATATCGCAATTGGATTTGATAAGGCACCCGGTAATTGTTTCATAACATTTAAATCAAATTTATGTGCATGCTTATTATCAAACACTTTGTTAAGCATTTTGGTTGTTATATAAATATCACCAGTTGTAAATTTATAGTCAGGATCTTTAATAGTACTAAATACTAAAGGTGCGGACATCATTTTAGTCACGCCTTGTTTAAGCGTTCCGTTTTGTAAATCGTCTATTGTTTTTGACCATTGATTTATATCGGCTTGTAGTTTTTGATGCATTGCCAATTGTTGCGCATAACCATTCTGGCTATATACCCCACCGTTCATTTGTATGCGAATAGTATTGAAATAATCCATGGCCGTATAGTTACCACGTCCTGCACGTCGCATAATATCAGCCATAATATCAGCATGTTGTGCCATAAGCAATGCATTAGCTTCAGCCGTATCACGTTGTTTACGGTCTACTGTTTCATCGCTCATTATGGATTTTAAAGACTGATACACTTCATAGCCAGATTTGGATAATTGCATACGTAAGGCGATGTCATTATCTGCAAGTTCGAATAGCTTATCTCGTATAGATTCTAATGATTCAATTTGTTTGAGTGTGTGCTCCATATCAGCATAATGGGCACCTGCTTGATTAAGTGCTTCCGGATTATCCGCTAAAGCACTTTGTGTACGAGCAAGGCTAGATTGATATGCCATTCGTCTACGCTCTGAATTAGAACGTGGTGGCTTGTTTTCGCCTAACCATATAGGATTGACTCCGCTAGTACGTGCCGCTTCTAAATCGGTATCCATTGCATCGAAATCACTTGTATATTGTTCACGGTACTGTTCAGTAAGTTCCTTATACACATTGTTAAAGGTTTGTTTAATATGTGTTGGATCCGCAAGAACCACATCAAGCATTTCCTTATCTATGTCAGATGTTTCATCAAAGTAGGAACGAATAATATCATTCTTAACACGCTCTGCACGTTTTTCAGTATCATCCTTAACTAGCTCTTTCATAGCATGCACTTCTTCTTTTGCACGCTCAAGAGTTTTCATGGATAATCCACCACGTGTAAAGTAAGAGGATTCTTCCAATGCCTTAACTGTTTCTTCCGATAAACCACCACTTAATTGAGCATAAGACCCGATAGGTATTTCGATTGGAGCATCAGCCGTAATCGCTTTAGATACTTCCTCTTGTGTAGTAAGTCCTGCATCTACCATATTACGGATAGCCGCTTGACCTTCTACAGTTTCAGCCATTTCATTGACATTTACATAGGCAGTAGACACGCCTATATTATCGCCTTGAGCTTGTACAATTTTTCCATACAACTCAGGGTTTTCTTTTGCCAAATTATTAACTGCAGCATCGTTTTTAAGGTTCTGCATGATAACATGGCCATTACGGTTTTGTTCTTCCATAACAGCTATGTGCTGTTCTTCTGGGGATAACTTTTGAAAATCTTTAAAGGCTTTCATGGTACGAGCACCACTGATGCCGCCACCAATTACACCGAAACCAACAACAGCAGGTAATGCTTGCCACATAGCTTCACCGGCACCTACAAACATATCGCCTACGGAATAATTTCCCTCCGGATCATTCGATTTGCGCCATAAGTTATGCTGTAATTTTTCATTGACATCTTGCAGGCCTTCCTCAAATAGTTCTGGAGCGCCAGCCTTAATAGAACTCTTGGCCACCTGTGCAGCAGTAACACCAATACCACGATTAAATGTCTCAGCTGCATTAGTAGTCCCTCTTGAAACTGCATTGGCAAGTGCAGACTTAGGAGCGATTTTAGATGCTGCTTTACCAATAGCACGAGTCGCTACAAATTCAATACCTGCATCAACTGCCGCAAAAGACATAGCGTATTTTTTTGCTTCGTCATCAGAATATATACGATTGCCGTTACTGTCTCTTTTATTGATTAATTCAAGATATTTATTGCCGTATGACATTTGATACATTTGTTCTGCCATACCTACTTGTATGCCAGTATTCAAACCAACTAATGCACCCGGAATAGCACCCTCACCCCCTACTGGCGCAGTGGCAACAGCACCAGTAGCTGCACCTAACGCCATACCTTCTGCAGCACGATTTGACCCTTTGATAGCATGTACAGCCATCATATACCCTTGCGCTGCAGTTTCTCCAATCACAGCTTCTAAAATACTACTGCCATCGGATTGTCTATATTTAGATAAATTTTCATCTAAACGATTAATTTCTGCTGTTAATTCAGCAATCTTATTAGGGTCATTTTCTTGAGATAATTTATAACCGGCTTGTGCACGCAAGATTTGGTCATTCATAGACCAAACATTTTGCTGTACCGCATCGAATACGCCGTGAGTATTATTAATGGATTCAAGATTGCGTAAAGCGGTAATAGCTTCTGCAGAACTTTTATAATTTATGGTATTAAGTTCCGGATACATATCACGGATCTCTTGAATAGTTTTTCCTCTATCCAATTGTGCAGCAGCCAATTCAGCACGTCTGATGCCTTCTTGTCCACTTGCCATAATTAAATCTGGATTAATGCCTAGCTTATCACCGCTATTAATAGCAGACTGGCTCCAATCTTCTTTGTTCCACAGATAGATTTGTTCGGCCCGATGCATGGCCGGTTGTAATATTTCACTAGCCTTATTTACAAAGTTTTCACTTTGCTCAGGTGTTACGTCTGTTTGTATCAATGCATTTAAGCTATTAGTATCTACTGTAGCTTGTGACGGGTCTTTATGTAACCAGTTATTGAATCCACTAGCAGCATTACTTATGGCTTTACCATACGAATTATCTGTGGTTTCTTGTTGTACTGCACCTTCAAACTGTGTATGCGCTTTAGACTGAATACCGAAGGTGCCATTCGTCGCTTGTTCAGGTGTAATTTTATAGTTACCCATTATTGACCTAACCTTTCTGCCAATTCTTCCGGTGTAATTGTATGTGTATCTCCGCTACTATCTTTATAAACATAATAAGGTTGTCCATCATCGCCTGTAGTATTGTATAGCCCATACATACCGTTAGCAGCCAATTGAGCATTTGTATATTTAACGGCAGAACCTTTACCTCCAAAGAAATTTGCCATTTTCCCCGCACCCCAGAACTCACCTGTTTTAGTGGATGCAATTGCCTGTTGTGCCACTTCTTCTGCGCCCCATTGCGCCATTTGTGCAGGTGACGGATCGTATCCGTTCTTTTCTCTGAACTCTTGAACCTTTGGATATACAGCAGCAGATACGCCTTGCCATTCAACACCATCAATCTTCCTACCGGCTAGGCTTTCTATGCTACTTTTCATACCTTTCATATTAGGAGAGTATTTGCCGGTACCATTAGCGTACTCATCAAATTCCTTATTAATTTGCGATAATTGTTGAGGGTTAAAATATACGCCCATTTGACCGATAAAATCATTTAGGTCATCAATGCTTTTAAATTGACCGTTAGCAATAGCTGTTTTCACGCCTAGTACATTTACCTCTTTAGCCTGTGATGCTTTTGCTGCCGCTTTATTAACTGCTATTTGCGCTTGATTCAATTGCCCTTGCATAGCTCTTGCATATTCAGGATGAGTAGCAGCATAATCTTGTCGAATCTTTAACGCCGTTATATCGGTTCCGCCGTTTTTAGCATCAGCAGCAACCATTTGTTCTACCTCAGCTTTTTGATTTTCTAATGCCACAGCACGACTATGTGCAATTTGTTGTAATTGCGTAGCAACATTACGTTGAATCATTTCTTTACGCTGTTGAGCCTGTGCGGGAGTTTCCGCTTGAGCTTGCCCATTAAATAGCCGTGATTTAACCTCTTGTATATATTGGCGAACACTTGGTTCATCACCGTTTCCTTGTGGTGCATCCCACGAATAATGATTGCCATCACTATCAATGGCATCTGGTGCGCCGTCCTTCCAACGTTGCCCATTCACAGGCCCCGCATACCATGCAGCAAAGGCGCCTTCGACCCCGTATTTCTGTGCATACTCACCTAACTTAAATGCAGCAACCTTTTTTTGCGCTTCCGGGTCAGACATATCAGCACCCGGAATACCCGCTTGTTCACTCCATTGTGGCCAATTACTCGGTAAGATTTGGAATAAACCATATGCACCTGTTCGACCATTAACTGCACCAGCATCGCCGCCGCTTTCTTGACCCATTACGGCTGCTTTTAAATTTTCGACAGTTGCTTCGCCAGTACTACCGGCTACCTTACCAAATCCACTTTCAAATAATTTATTGGTAACTTTATTTAAAAGGTCCGGATCATATGGATCAAATTCGCCAATGACATCACGAATCGTCTTTTCATTACCGGTCGCCAATACCATACTGGCTTTACGTACCTTTTGCCGATACCCCATGATTTCCTTCTCATCAATCAATCCAGATTCGGCAACGGCATTAATCATCTTATTTGCGCCGTCTAAATCATCATCAGAGATTTTCTTTTCAATCATGGTTACTGCAGTATCTTGCTGTGCCTTTTTAACTTGTAAATTAATCGTATTATCATCATATCCAAGATTAGCAAGTTGAGCATGAACACTACCACTTATTTGTTGCATAGTTTGTCCAAATGAATCCGGATTGCTATTTACAACACCATTATTAGCAATATTTTGAATATTCATATTCAATGCCTTCATGGCGCTATCTTCATATTGTCCACGAACATATCGATTAATTGTATTAATCGTGTTTACCCTGTCATTATCGACAATTTTGTTAAATGCATTAATCGAATCTGTCATCTTAAAATGATATTTTCTAAGAATTCCATTTCGTTTGACAGATTCAATCTCGCTATAATCAGTAGGAATATTTAACGCATTTTCTCCTTTACGGTTCATAAGACCATTTTCAGGGTCATACATAGCCTGATTCATGGCTTCTGTATATTCATTAGCCGCATTTACTACATCTACCAATTCTTTTTGTTTTTGGATTTGTAGCATAGTCGAACCTAAATCACCAATCGCTTTGCCTAAATTTGACAATCCTTGTTGATTACCGCCATATGCCATTTCATTCCCGCTAGCTTGTGTGCCACCTTGGATTGTATTCAATTTTTGAGTGGGATCATAATTAACTAATTTCATATCCTACCTCATTCTATAGTCACGTTTAACAGTCACTACCGGCCCCCTATCTGTATACCCTACAGGGTCACCACCATATGTAGTCTTCATCTTGCCACCTGCATATTGCTGTTTGAGACTATACATAGATGATGCGGCGCCAAGAATACTGCCTACCATTGCTAAATTGCCTTGACGTCGAGCATTCTTAGCGGAAGCACGTGCAGCATTAGCTTCATTCTGATAGTTCATACCATTCAAATATTCGTTGTAAATAGCATTGTTTTTATTCTGTTCCCAGTTATACACATCTTTGTTATATTCATCATAACTAGATGCCATTAACTGTAATGGGGACCCTGCCATTTGCAACCCACCGGCCCCTGCTTCTGCCGCATTCGTGCCGGATATAAGACGCATACGATTATCCATCTTGTCACGCTCTTGTAATTGTTGCATGGCAATTTGCTCTTGCTTACGGTCAGATATTCGCTTATTAGCTTCTGCCGCTTGTGCTTGAGCGTTGTACATCGAAACTTGCGCTTTGGTTTGTTGATTTTGTGCAATCAGTCCTACTCCGGTGCTGACTGCGGTTAAGATTGCCGCTGCGGGTAAGCACATATAAAGTCCTCCTTTTTAAGAGTGAATAATTCTAAATCTCCAACTTTTACAGTTGGATGAATAGCGGCCCCAATCGATTCGAGCCATCGCTTTGTTTTAATATTAGTTGTGTGAACGTAATTAAATAGCCATTCCCTAGTCACTAACCATTCACCAATGACTTGATTACTCAATTTGATAAAACGCATCTGCCACCGCATATCGTTTTCTAATACTTTATTACCTAGAAAATAAATTCCATACATTCCGTTAACTGGTTCTTTTGCAATCCCATATACGCAAATAGCCACATCGTCTTCTACGACGACATGGCTATCATAATCAGATTTGCATATTTCGGAACAGAAATCCTTGAAAGGGTATAAACGATTCACCTCTTTGACTTCTATGGCATCTATTGCCCTTAGGTTGACTTCTAGGTCATGAATTAATTTATCTCGCCGTGTAGGCTCAATTTCATCAATTTTATAGTCCCGGAACATCTCTTAATCCTCCGCCAATTTCAACTATGCGAGTTATTGATAATAGATTAAATGGGAATGGATCACTATGCTTTATACATATCGATGTATCGGTTGAATAATTTATTCCCATTTTAGGTAAAATTACAGGCTTGTCTCCAGTAAATAGTTCATTCGGTGGTAATGTAATATCATCCATTTTGTCAAATGTACGGCCAACTTTACCGCCAAACGATTTATACATACGCAATACAACTCTTGATACCGTGGCAACTCGGCCTTGTAATGTGCCGTCTTGCATTTGCATTTCCACTGATGGAACACGAATTTTAGAGGTAAATGGTAATCCGATTTTGATATTGCTACCACTGACGTTTAATTGTAATAAGCCATCATCTGGCACAATTACATCTGGTTGTTGCTTACCATCAATTACAACTTGCACAGTTTGACCGCTCAAATGAGGAATGTTAATACTATCAATTGCATTACTCGACTTAAATTCGACATAGCAATCAAGGAATACATTCACATCATCAGAATACAATGGCACCATACGCTCGATGTATTTTACCTTTTTGCCTTGCAATGTCCGTTCAACAAGAGTATACAAGCTATCTTGCTCGCCCTCAGACACGGATTCACAATATAGGTATTTACCATTAGTAACAAAGTGCGACCACCCATACACCTTTTGTTCAGGTATATAGGTCAAGCAATTAATCTCCCCATCATTTCGGATGTAATAGATAATGCTATCCGGGTCTTGCGCATACGCACTGGTTATAGTTAAATACCCTCTAACACGAGTCTTAACAAACAATGTTAAATCTTGCCCTGTATAGTTATCACTTTCGTAGCTATAACCCATATCACGAACCGTACCACCACGTTCTTGAACGAATACACAACGATTACCAATAAATTGTGGCTCACACGATAAGGCCCCTCGTTGGGTTTGTGTCTTTAGATTACAGTTGGTAGGTGTAATAGTTTTATCACCACTTACAATCCATTCATTACCGCTTGTAAGAATGATTAGATCATTAGCTGGTACAAGATGACGAATTTCGTACATTTTGCGATTAATCACCGGTAAGGTAATTGAGCTATCATCTGTGATAGTGCCTTCCACCTTTTCAACGCCAAAGTTTGGATAGTCACCAGTACAGCTCATCCAAATATAATTAGGGTTTTTATTTGTAGCAGCCACTACAAAGCGGTCTTGATAAAACGTACATAACTTAGGATATCCATTACTACGGCCCCAACTGCCCATCTTCCATTTAGAAGTAGCTTCGTTTTCAACGATACCGTTCAAGATATTAATCTTCATTGTTTTAGCATCTACGAATTCTTTAAATTCGATAATACCCCATGTGGTGTATGGAAGAATTGAAAGGTCAACATTACATTCACCACTTTTTATATCTGATTGAATACGTAGCTTTGCATTTGGTTCAATTTTTCCTGCATCTGTTACGTTATAGTCATTGTTAGAGGAGTATGTACGGTAATCTTTCCAAGTCGTCCCATTATTTGTGGTAATTTGAAGTTTAACGGTACCAGTCCATGTCCCATGCGTTGTAAATTTCCAAGCTAGGTCTTGGTCTGTGGAGTAGGATTCTACATTGTAATTAATGTTGTTGTACTCATTCCACTTATGAATACCTCCCATAAATGACCGTTTTTCTTTTTTCTCTACTACAACACCAGTATTCTTTGTATGAACAGCTGCAACAAAATAGCCTAGTTGCATGACCATGCCGACCATATCCGCATTAAATAGATCTTTGCTAGAACGTACTGTATCGCCCGTTACCGTAACAGTAGAATTAACATCTGTATTAATTGTGTCGTACGGTTGTTCAGTTAACTTGTAGGCTTCAAGTCGCCAATCCGTATCACTATATCGTGATAGCGTTTGAATAGGGTACTTTCCACTACAGATGAACATTACATCGCCTGACTGGCTGCAGTTCAAATCAAACAAGATATCGCTAGTAAAAGGAGTAGTAACTTCAATACCGGTGTAAACACCGTAATTCCATACACGAATATATTTGTCGCCAAACTCGAGCATGAAGGAATTGTTAGTATTTGTCGTAAATTCAAATAATCGTGTTGGCTTATCGCTATATTTAACTTGCCCTACATATTGGCTGCCTTGCCGTTTAGCAACGGCTCCATATGGACGAATAACCACATTCTCTGCCTCTAATAAGGCACTTTTGTATTGCTCTAAATCAAAACGACTCGATACATCTGGCGATACCTCACCAGTTGTAAATGCTAATTGTGAGATATAGATAGGATTACTCATTACCAATCCCTCGCTTTCACATAGCTAGATATATAAACTGTATCTTGCTTACGTTCTTTAGCGTTCATTCCTTTAGCTTCTTGAACCGCCGCTTGATACAGTTTGTATGCTTGGTCAAACAATCCTCTATCACCAGTAAGCGGCATAGCCAACGCACTAGCCAATTTGCATTGCAACATGTACAAGGATATAGAATCCCAAACATCTAAGTCAGTCACGTCATATATATAATCAACAAATGCCAGTGGGACATTGCTCACTATGCATTTTTTGTTATTTCCAATATTAAATATGTTGTATTCCGGTTGCGATTCCGCATGAAAGCGATCACCTTGTGGAATAACCCCTAATATCCGAATACATTGTTCCGGATACGCATATACATAATTCCACCCATTAATTTTATGGGCAGACAATACCAATCTTTCATTTTTGCGAGCAAAATTCCATTCAAATTGTCGCAATACCAACTGTCTAGTTGGGTCATATTGCATACGGCATTGGCGGCCTTGCTCAGTTTCTTCTTCAAATGAGTAAAGCAACCCTGCATTAATTAATGCAAGTGCTTGATTACAGATGTCAGTAGGTGTCATATTTCCCCCTATATGGTAATAGAGGGATGCATAAGCACCCCTCATATTGTCACTTATTCTTCCGTAGTATCGGTTTTCTTTTTGCTTGTTTTCTTAGGCTTTTCGTTGCCAGTATTTTCATCTGGTGGATTTTCATTGCCTGTATTGTCACCTTCAGTATTTTCATCTGGTGGATTTTTGTCACCCGGCTCTGTTTCATTGCCCGGTTCCTTATCTTTAGGCTTTACGTTTCCTACAAATTCAAAACAATCTTTTCCGAAATCATTGATCACATCTTCTGGAATATCAATTGTTTCGCCTTTATCAACAAGGCCGTGCATAGTTAGATACATTTTTTGTTTAGTTGTTACTAACATAATTACACCACCTTATCGAGCAATATTCGTATCAAATGTAAGGAATGCGGTAATAGTACCAGCAGTCATATTGTTCGCATTGATGCGAATAAACTTCTTCGCACCAGCTGGAATACGCATTACACGTTCTTCGCCAGCTTTTGCATTTTGTGGGAAAGTAATACCGGTTAACAACTTGGCATCCGCCATGTTTTCCTTATCAGAAGTATACACATTAAATAAACCTGTGCCGGTTACATCAGCATCAACACGAATAACCATCCAAGGAGCGACAACTGCGTCGCCCCCTTCACCATTCATTACAACATCAGAGTTTGTATTAGCTGTGATAGCTTTCTTCCAAAAGAATACATTTTCTTTATCAATCATCATAACTTGGTTACCCCCTATTATTTAACTTGTTGTTCGCCAATGATTAATGCATCAGTTCGACGTACTGGAACATCATTGAAATCAACAACGATTTTTCCAGGTTCTTTACCTGCTGCAGTTTGATATTGGTGACCTTTATTAAGTTGTTTTCGTAAGAAACCACGAACAGTCTTGTTCATGTACCAAACTGGACGACCCATACCAAGGTTAGGGATTTTTTCTTCTGCATCAATCATCAAGTCGATAAGGTCAGCACCTGCAGATGCATCTTTTGTAAGCTTAGATACATCAATATTCGCAATACGAACAGCATAACGCCAGTCACGTACTGTTAAACCCAAATCCCAAGAATAATGAGTTTGGTATGCTTTATACTTTTTACCTTCACCGTCAAGCGCATCAACTACACCATCATTTTCCATTGTGAAGCCCGCTTTGCCGCCCTTAGGATAGAAGCCATACATTGTATTAGGGCCCCATACGCAAAGCCAAATGGAAGTTAACTGGTTACCGGTACCGCCTGCATCAATAAGGTTTTCTGCGGAGCGAGCCGTTTTATCATTGTATCGTGGTGCTAATCCGATAAATTTTTCAGGTTCAGATTTAGAACCATAGAATAAAGTAGACGCCATTTCTTGGTTCATAGATTCCAAGAATGCACGATCTTCTTGTAAACGGAATTCAGCAGCATTGTTAGAAATATCCACCAATTTACGGTCAACAACTGCATAAGATTCAAGCATACCGCAGGCGTCTGTAATTTGTGCTGTTTTGGATTTATCTTGATTTACACCGCTATTAAATAAACGCCAAGTTGCCTTTGGTAAACCAGTACGAATGGTAGTCATATTACCAGTTTGAAGATTCCCTTCAAGCATTGTCATATCAGTTAAAACTTCATTGGTTTGGTTCATCATTTCAACAATTTTATCGAGATGACCATCACCTTTTACACGTTGTGCTACATCGAGCAAAGTAGGATTTAATGTTCCAATTGCCATTTATTTTTCTCCTTATTTCTTCATGTCACTATAAATAGATTCAGCCAATTGTTGTTCGGTTGTAATTTCATGGCTGCCTTTAGAATTACCCACGCCCGGGTCTTCCTGAACCATTTCGCCAACAGCCGCAAACACTTTAATCATGTTAATATTGTTGTCGATATGACTATCAACAAGTAATTGACGTAATTCAGGTACCGCTTTAGTTAGTGCTTCAATGCCTTTACCTGCAAGGGCTACAGTTTCATCGAACTTACCACCCAGCTCCTGTTTAGCTTGTTCATAATCCGCTTGTTGCTTTTCAACAATTGCTTGCTCTTGCTGCTCTTGATAAGCAGTTAAGATGTTCTGTGCATACTGACTGCCAAACTTAGCTAGTTCAACAGCCTGTTCCTGTGTTGCACCGACTTGATTAAGCAGCTTACTAAAGTCAGCAGATACAGTTTCATCAAGTTCAGTACCTTCAGGGAATGCACCCTTAAAGTCATAAACCGTTGGTTCAGCAGGTGGCGTATTATCACCGCCTAATGCAGATGGATTATTACCTTCACCACTTGGATTAGCAGGTGGTTCAGCAGGTGGCGTAGGATTGTTTTGGTCCGGATTCGCGCCCGATTCATTGCCAGTCATGCTATTGTTAGCTCCCATATTTTCTTCAGCCATTTTGTTTCTCCTTTTCGACTAAATTATTAAAATATTCTTGCTGCCCGATATATTCGAGCTGCGCTTGGTGGTACTGCTTAACTCCATCAATGCCTAATTTGTTTAGGTCACTATGGAATAACAGACCAACCTTTCGCTTTCCTTCGTTGAAATATGTTTCACTGTTTCCAGTGAACGATTGCTTTAATATGCCCGAGCGATCCATCAGGCGACAAAAAAACCACCTACCTAGCTCTGTGCTAAGTACGTGGTTAAGCGCTTGCATATCTCGCTCTTGCATATAATCTTTAATTGTTTTCATCTAAACACCGTCCATTCCTAGCCACTGCTGTAGTGCAGGATTGCCATCATTGGCGGCGTCTGTTGCTTGTTTGGCCGCTCCAGCCAATTGAGGTGCTAATTGTGCAGCCTGAATCAATTGTTGTTGCTGTTCCTGTTCAGCTTGCGCCTGTGCCTGTTGCGCTAAAATTTCTTGATATTCATCATCGGAACGAATAATCTTAGCTGGTACACCTAGGTTCACACCATATGTATTGGCGGCCTCTTCAAAGTTAAACTTGTTAACAATATTCGGATTAGCCTGTGCCAAGGACATGATGAATGCAAAATACTGTTCGATGTTCACCAAAGAACTCATCTTTTGCGCTTGGGCTAACGGCGAGATATATTCAATCTTAACCTCTTGACCGTTTAACTGGTCTAAGATTTCCTCATCCTCAACAGGTGGAAATACACCGGCACGATCTAGGACGGAATACACACGTTCAATAATTGGATTCAAGAATTCAGATAGCAGCCGTTCAACCACAGGGCCTAATTGTTGCAATTTCTCTTGAGTGCGTTCCATAACCTCACGAGCCGTCATCTGACCCTTGTCAATTTGGTCTAACATCAAGAATAAATCAGCACTATAGGCTCTCTTGATTGAATCCTCTGTAACTGCAATCTTATTCTGGATATCCTGTAAATTTGACTGCACAGCAAACATCGGTTCAACTTTATGTTGACCCTCAATCTCTGTAATGCCACCCGGATACAAGTTAACCGTACTAATGACATCAGACGGTGCTTGCATAGGAGGTTTAACGCCCAATTCAACGGCTGTCAGATAATCAAATTCTAACTTCTGCAGCATTTGTGAATCTGGTTGAGCAAACCATGCGGCACCCTTACCGTAACCATTCAAGTCCATCGACGTATGCCGAGCGATTGGAATTGGCCACTCTTCAAAGCCACCATGATATAACACTTCATCGTTATTGCTACCATCCACCCAGTAGACGGATGAATATGGCATATTGCGACGGCCTAACTTATCCCTGCGGTCTTTATTAGGCTCAACCAACCAATTGACTGTGAATGATTGTTGCAAGCTGTTGCCGTTGTCGTAAATATTCTTAACGTTATCTGGGCAGTTATCATACCCAAACTGTTCGACAATCTGATCTACTGTCATTTTGTATTTACGACCAAAGATATTTACAGTTTCCTTGCTATTTGTACTAATAGCATAGGTACCTATCGGATATGATGTGAAACGAACACCAGATTCACTATCAGCAAATATCCCCATTGGAGCTTGCCCAATAGGCAATTCCATATAAACTTGGTGAACTACGCTGTAGAAATTGGATTTAGCGAGGACTGCATACAAGATTTCCTCTCGTTCATCCAATAATTCCGCAACTTGGCTATTCGCTGCTACGTCGATGTTTTCCATCGTTAGCTTAAACCACTTACGACTCGGAGGCGTTAAGCCGCTCATAACACCACTAGCAAATATCTGGCAGGATTCCCAAGCTACAGGATTTAGTATTTTACCGTTGTAAGGTTCCGACTGGTCCTCTTCACCATCAAATTGACCAATGAACGGCAACTGATAGTCACGCAACTGCTTCCACTTATTTATATATCGTTGCTGTGCGTTAAATAGTTGCGAAAATTTCTTTCTCAACTTCGTATAATCACGTTTAACAGGCTTAACACCCGCTGTAGGTTGTCTAGCCAGTAAAGATTCCATTTCCGCCATACTATCCCCCTAAAATTGATTTCTGACCGCCAGCAGTCGGACCTAAGATAGTAGATTCAAAGCCACGTTTGAATTTGCGTTTAGTTTCTGCCATTTCCTCACCAGTCTGATTGCTCATATTCGCTTGAACAGTCGGAGCCGGAGCAGGTGGTGTATAGTTAGCAGATGCACCTTTCATACACATCTTTATCCCTCACTTTCTACAATTAAAAAGGATTGTAACTCGTATTAGCTATAATCCTATTGCCTGTTTCGCTTTTTTTAACGACCCGCGCAGCAAAGGTCAAGGCGAGGGCATCACCTTTATTCGGAGACGGTAGCCCTCTGTCTTTCATATCTTTTTTACTTTCGAGCTGAATACGACCATTTTTATCAATGATCGCTTCAGGTCCTACGATATCATCATATAGTGCTTGGTCATTAGGTGGAATCGAGCCGCCCTCACGAAGCCATTCTTTCATCTGTCCCCACATATACGCCCTCATATTGAGATATACAGGGTCATTACTCTTGCCGCCAAACTCAATCAATCGCCATTTGCGCCCTAATTGCTTACCGATAGAATATATCCCTGTACCATATCCCATATCGATGAATACGGCATCTGCTTTGTATTCGTCCTCGAACTGAGCAATCAGTTGAGCCATGCGCCAGTCATCGTCATTCTTAGGAATAGATGCAAGCGACTTCATATAGTAGCCTTGCCGCATGACTATTTCTAAGGAGTCTGAACCAGTCCACGCAGGATCCACACCAATGATTACAGGTAGATGTTCAAATTGTCCTAGCTTATAGACTTGCTTTTGTGCCTTGTCAGCAATTTCCGTAGAGATAAACTGCAAATCTGATGCGGAAGGGAATACACCACGAACACGAATTTTTACAAAGTCAGAATCTTCACCGTAAGCATCAACCCATTGTTGCAATTGTGCTTTATTGGATATTTTCACTGTACGGCTATCAATTTGATACGTTTTCCAATATTCTCTATACTTTCTAAAACATTCACGGAACCGCCCACTATTTCGAGTAGGATTACCAAAGACACACCAAAGAATTTCTGTATTGGAATCCGTAAGGGCCCCTTCAGTAACTTCCCAAATCTTATCAGAAATAGCAGACGCTTCATCAAAGATAACCAATATCCGATTACCTTGATTATGAAGACCTGCGAATGCTTCCGGGTTCGAATCACTCCAAGGAATAGCATCTATACGCCAAGTTTTCTCATATTTTTTATCACTACAAAATATTGCTGTTGCCGTGTAAGTAAATAGTTCTTTACCAACAAACATGTTGTACCACTTGCCAAGTTCCGCCCATGTTTTAGATCTTAACTGTGTATCGGTATTTGCTGTTACAACGCCACGAGTATTTTCATGAGTAGCTATTGAAAATAGAGTAATCCATGATACATCGGCAGATTTACCGATACCATGGCCAGATGCGTGAGCAGTACGAATTGCAGTCTGTAAAGACTTACCTTTCTTTAATTGTTCACCTAGATATTTTAAATGTTCTTGTTGCCATTCATCAGGCCCCTCCATATTCTCCAATGGCGTCCCGGGCTCCCCCCAAGGAAAGGCAAAGTACACAAACCCCAACGGATCATCAGCAAATGATGCAAGTGCGTCAATCAGCTGTGCTTTGTTGTACTTCATTAGATCTACTCCGTGCTTTTTTCATACGGTCAGAAATATCAATTTCTACTTCTGCAGATAATTTAACCTTATCAGTAAATAACATATGCCGTTTACCTAACAGTTCAGCTGCTTTCGTTTTATCGGCAACAGATACATCTAAACCAAACGCATCTTTTTCTTCGCCACGCACAACCCTAGTCAAGTATTCCAACACTTCATCAGCCGTTGCGATTGTGTCTTTGCTGCGTTCGTTCATGACTGCATCTATATATTGGCGTACGTTTACTTTTGTCAACAACTGACTAGCTTTACTTCTTGCCGTCTTTTCTGAATATCCAGCAGTAATTGCGCTTTGTGTTCCATTAGTGGTCTTAACGTATTCATCAGCGAATATGCGTTCTTTCTTAGTTAGTTTTTGTGCTAATTCTTCTATATTCGTCAATGTTACTCACCACCTTTATATGTCTTAACTAAAAATAGCAACACCTCATGTTGTTTGGTGCTGCTATACTCGCTTTCTTTTTTATAGAGTTGTCCTTGTTTAAAAGTCTTACCCTTTTTGTATTTTTCAGGGAATGTTAGTTTGTACTCTTCCTCTGTGTACATTCGACTGACTATGTATACCTTACAAGGCTTATCATATTTGCTCCATGATTGTCTTGTGTCTACTACATATCGTCTACCATTCATCCGTAATGCGGTTAATAGCTTTCTTATTGTTGGTTGATAATTCACATCCAACACCACACTACGGCCGCCACGATTAACACCGCACATAGAATAGCCATATAATCAATGATGGTCAGCAAGCTATCCACACGATGCTCGTAAGCGTATTTTGCTTTAGCCTGTAGTTCTTTATCATTTAAGTTTTTGGCTGCTTGTTTGAATAGTTTTCTATTTTCAATGAATTGTTTAATCGCTTTAATCATTTAAGCACTTCGCCACCTTTCCTTTTGAGTTTTCCATGCGATCGTACGCACAACCCATAATTACATTTACTTGCACCGCCATGTGTAATATATGTTTGACATAGTCCGTCATATTCAATTACCTTTGCGGTACATATCCCCTTTTTGTTGTTCAAGCACTTATGCTTACAACATCTTATCTCAGTCATACCCTTTCCCTGTTTTGATAGATTTATACAAAAAATGAGATATATCCACGTAGATATACCTCATTATGTGATAGTTTTATTCATTTTTATTGTGTTGATTATTCAAAACCGAAGTTATACCATTGAACTCTTGTCAATGTAACACATAGGAATTAGCGTATCTTCTAAGACTCTATATTGTGTTATGTACCTAGGAAACAAATATAACTCCAGTTTTCAATAATCACTCAATACCAACAACTAACTATTATGAATCGTACTTGTGTTAGGTTAAGTAACAATAGAATATATGACTAAATTTGGAGGCCCAGTTAGTTGTCAGTATTCAGCATGTAAAAACCAATTAGGGTAGGTTCGTATTTAAGGTCAATAAGCTATGTTGAAAATATTCGACCTACCCTTATCAGTTTTGCAGTAAAGTTTTACAAATTTTGTCTTAACACATATTTCTGAAATTAGAAAAAAAATTTTATTAGATAATCTGTCTAATATTTCTTGTGGAAAGTTATATAAAAAGAAATTATGGGATAACTTTCGTTTTCCGGTCGGTTTATTAAATGAAGATTTATATACTTGTCCCGAGATTTTTTCAAGAGCACAAAGTGCTTGTATTCATGCAGAGTCTTTTTATTACTATTGCCATCAAAACGTAAATAGTCTTACGAATGGTGGAAGTTTTAAAAATTGTATTTTTAGTAAATATAGTCGTATGTGGGGTTGGGAAGAACATGCAAGAGTAGCATCAAAATTAGTACCTGCTTTTGAGCGTGAGTGTAGACAAAAAGCCATCGCATATGCAATAAAGGCATATATGTTAAATCAAGGTAACGGTATTCTTTCTCCTAAGCAGGAAGCGGAAGTTAAAACCTATCTTTCTTTGCATAAAGAGATTCCGTTATCCGATAAAAAAGAGTGGCAACGAACATGTATTATAGAAAATAAATATAAAGGATTTATGTGTATCGTAGGGCGATTATATAGGATAGTTTTTAATATGCGAAACAAAATCAGAAGTAGGAAGATCAATCGACATGTTCAAAAATGAAAAATAATAAAGAAAAAATGAACAAAACGGTATATACTATGGATATACCGTTTTTATATTGCAAAAATACGGAAAGGATATGCTATGTTAACTAAAAAGCAATTTGATCTATTGCATTATTTGAATAATTGTAAAATAGTTCCTACACAAAGGATGATGGCTACCGCCATAGAACTTTCTCTTGGAAGTGTCAATAAACTTTGGAAAGAGATGAAAGAAAAAGAATATATAAAAAAGGGACTCCTGTCTGAAAAAGGAAAAGAAGCATTGGCACCTTATAAAGTGGAAAATGCAATGATTATGGCAGCCGGGAAAGGAACTCGGTTTGTTCCTTTGACCTATGAAATCCCGAAAGGATTACTTCGTGTCAAAGGAGAAGTATTAATAGAAAGACAAATTGAGCAATTGCATAAAGCTGGGATTCATAATATTACCGTAGTTGTTGGATATATGCAGGAGCATTTTTTCTATTTGGAAGATAAGTATGATGTAAAAATTGTGATTAATACGGATTATTATCGATATAACAATACATCGACTTTAATGGCAGTATTGGAAGAATTAGGGAATACGTATATTTGCTCTTCGGATAATTATTTTGTAGATAATGTATTTACTCCTTATGTATACGAAGCATA
>ERZ772957.565-NODE-565-length-28848-cov-11.075643_pt1 | contig 28848 bp, 24 predicted proteins | sample MGYA00580682_ERZ772957 | MGnify/ENA primary metagenome ERZ772957 (study PRJEB29015, sample SAMEA2737921) | human oral metagenome | biome: human oral; feature: human-associated habitat; material: dental | place: China | collected 2025 ...
GCATCGACTTCACGGGCGGCACGATCATCGAGCTGCGCTTCCAGAAGGAAGTGACACTGGCCGAGGTGCGCGACGTCCTGCGCGAGTACAGCCTCGACAACAGCACGATCCAGTTCTCGGGCGACGCGGCGAATGCCGAGGCGGCACCGACGGTCATGGTGCGAAGCGTCGACCTCGAAGAGGACGAGCGCAAGGCTGTCATGGCGTCCTTGAAGCAGCAACTCGGCGACTACGATGTGCTGCGCGAGGAGAAGGTCGGAGCGACGATGGGTGCAGAGCTCATCATGAATGCGCTTTGGGCGCTCGCACTCTCGTGGGTCATGATCGTCCTCTACGTTTCGTACCGCTTCGAGTTCAAGTTCGGCATCTCCTCGATTTTGGCGCTCGTGCACGACATCCTCATCGTCCTCAGCGTCTTTTCTCTGACGCAGCGGCCGATTGACTCCTCGTTCGTCGCGGCGCTTCTGACGATCGTCGGCTACTCCATCAACGATACGATCGTCATCTTCGATCGCATCCGCGAGAACTTGAAGCTTCATTTCCGGCGCGGCGGTGACATCAACGAGCTCGTGAACACGAGTATCTACCAGACGCTGACGCGCTCGATCTACACGGTCTGCACCGTGCTTTTCACGACGTTCGCACTCTACTGGTTCGGCGGCGACACGACGAAGGATTTCTCGTTCGCGCTCCTCGTCGGCTTCTTCGCCGGCTGCTACTCCTCGATCTTCATCGCGAGCCCCGTCTGGGTCGTCCTGCGAAATTTCTCGGAGAAGCGCCGCCGGGCGGACAGCGCGCCTGCCGCGAAGTAAGATTCCCGCTCGCCGTGCAGCGCGCGGCGCATAAGAAGGGCTGCGCACGAGTCTCAGCTGGCTTGTGCGGCAGCCCCTTTTGCGCCATTGCGCAGCTATATTGGAAGGAGGAAAAGGATGGACAAGGAATGGTCGCTCTTGCCGGACGTGTCGGCGAGAGCCGTGGAGTTTTCCCAACGCATCGGCACGACGCCTTTCACGGCGGCGCTTCTGCTGCACCGCGGCATAGAATCGGAGGCGGAGGCGCGCGCTTTTCTTCATCCCGAAAAGCAGCCGTTTCACGATCCCTTTCTCCTGCACGATATGGCGGTAGCCACCGCGCGCATCGAGCGTGCGACCAAAGAGAAGGAGCGAATCGTCGTCTACGGTGACTACGATGTCGACGGCGTCACGGCGACCTCTCTCCTGTGCCGCAATCTTCGTCTGCTCGGTGCCGACTGCGATTACTTCATTCCGCATCGGCAGAAGGACGGTTATGGGCTGCACAAGGAAACGCTCGACGAGATTATCGCGGGCGGCGCGGCGCTGATCATCACGGTGGACTGCGGCATTTCCGCCGTGGCAGAGGTGGCGGAAGCGAGGGAAAAGGTCGATATCATCATCACCGACCATCATCTGCCGGGCAAGGAGCTGCCGCAGGCGCTCGCCGTCCTCGACCCGCACCGTGCGGACTGCGCCTATCCCGACAAAAATATCGCCGGCGTCGGCGTGGCGTTCAAGCTCTGTCAGGCGCTGTGGCAAAAGATGCGCGGCAGGGCATTTGCCGGCGACCTCGACATCGTGGCTTTGGGCACGGTCGCCGATGTCGTGCCGCTCTTCGGTGAGAATCGAAAGATCGTGCAGCAGGGACTCAGCGCCCTGAAAAAATCGCAGAAACCCGGCATCCGGGCGCTTCTCGCCGTGACGGATCTGCAGGACAAGGAGATCACGGCGGGGCATATTGGCTTCGTGCTCGCGCCGCGCCTCAACGCCGCCGGGCGCCTGGCATCCGCCCTGCGCGGCGTCGAGCTGCTTCTGTCGGAGAATGCCGAGGAAGCACAGGCGATCGCAGAGGAGCTCGACGCAGCGAACCGTGAGCGACAGGCTGTGGAGCAGGAAATTCTCGCGGCTGCCGAAAAGCAGATCGAGGCGATCGACGTCCGGTGTGCGCATGTGCTCGTGCTGCACGCCGAGGGCTGGCATCCCGGCGTCATCGGCATCGTGGCGTCGCGCATCGTCGAGCGCTACTATCGCCCGACGGTCATCATCGCCGAGGAAGCGGGCGTCGGCAAGGGCTCGTGCCGTAGCATCCGCGGCTTCCACATGTTCGAGGCGCTTTCTGCCTGCAAGGAGCATCTGCTCGGCTTCGGCGGTCACGCGCAGGCGGCGGGGCTTTCGCTGCGCTCGGAGGCGATCGACGCCTTCCGCGAGGCTTTGGATTCTTACGCGAAGAGCGTGCTTACGGAAAAGGATTATATTCCGAACCTCGACATCGAGCTCGAACTTGCGCCCGAGAAGATATCCGAGCGGCTGATGACGGAGATCAAGCTCTTAGAGCCGTACGGCATGAGCAATCCCAAGCCGCTCTTTTCGTGTCACGGCGTGCGCGGCAGCTACGCGCGGCAGATCGGTAAGGAGGGGCAGCACTTGAAGTTCGAGCTTAACGGTGTGGATTCGAGCATCGACGTGCTGGCATGGGGCAGGGGCGAGGAAGCGCCGCTCGTCAATCGCGAGCGCCTCGACATCGCCTACTATCCCGAATACCATGTGTGGCGGGAGAAGCGCTCGCTGCAGCTCCTGCTCGAAGATTTCCGCCCGGCGCGTGCCGACGAGAAGCATCCCGACCGCGACATGCTGGCTTCGGTCTACCGCTTTCTGCTCGCGCGTCAAAGGAGCGGCGAAGTTCTGCCCGACGATGCAAAAGAGCTGCTGGCGCAGTATCTGCGCAGCTTTCCTGCCATGGGATGCTTCACCTTTCAAGAGGCGCTGCTGATCTTTGAAGAGCTTGGCGTCCTGCGCCGGACGGCAGGGAAATACGACTTTTCGCCGCCGCAGGGAAAGCTCGATCTGCAGAAATCGCGCATATTCCGCGAGGGAAATCCTCTGTAGAAATCCTTTTCCAAAAAGCTTGCATGATAGTGTATAATGTATGACATGGGATTAGTGCGGGCGAGCATGGACTGCTGCCCATAAATGCCGAGGAAAGCCGGGTGGAGTGGAATGAATGAGATGCATGCCGTGACGATCGAGGCGATTCTGGACGCGGTAAAGAGCTATCAGCCGAATGCCGATACGGATCTCATAAGAAGAGCATACGAGCTTGCTGATGCTGCACACAAGGGGCAGAAGCGTGTTTCGGGTGAGGATTATATCATTCATCCCCTCGCTGTCGCGAAGATCCTGACCGATCTGCAGATCGACGACATCACGATCAGCGCCGCCATCCTGCACGACGTCGTCGAAGATACGACGCATACCTTAGAAGAGATGCGCGAGCGCTTCGGCGACGAAGTCGCCATGCTCATCGACGGCGTGACGAAGCTCGGCAGGATTCAGTACAAGTCCAAGGAAGAGCAGCAGCTCGAAAGCTACCGCAAGATGTTCCTCGCCATGGCGAAGGACATCCGCGTCATCATGATCAAGCTCGCCGACCGCCTGCACAACATGCGCACGCTCAAGTACATGCGCGAGGACAAGCAGAAGCGCATCGCGCGCGAGACGATCGAGATATATGCGCCGCTCGCGAACCGCCTCGGCATATCGAATGTCAAGTGGGAGCTCGAAGACCTCTGTCTTCGCTACCTCGATCCCAAGGCGTACTACGACCTCGTCGAGAGCGTGAAGCAAAAGAGGCAGGAGCGGCAGGCATTCATCGACGAGGCGCACAGGCAGATCGAGGAAAAGCTCGAAGAGGCGCACATGACGGCGGAGATTCAGGGGCGCGCCAAGCATTTTTACAGCATCTACAAGAAGATGAAGCGCGACCAGAAGGACATCAGCGAGATCTACGACCTCTCGGCGCTGCGCGTGCTCGTCGACTCTGTAAAGGACTGCTACGGCGTGCTCGGCATCATCCATGCGATGTGGAAGCCGCTGCCCGGGCGCTTCAAGGACTACATCGCCATGCCGAAGTCGAACGGCTACCAATCGCTGCATACGACCGTGATCTGCCGCGGCTATCCGCTTGAGATCCAGATCCGCACCTTCGCCATGCACAAGGTGTCGGAATACGGCGTGGCGGCGCACTGGAAGTACAAGGAAGCGGGCAGGAGCGTCGGCGCGACGCACGAGTACGATCAGAAGATGTCGTGGCTGCGCCAGATGGTGAGCCTGCAGCACGAGCTTGACGACCCGCGCGAATACTTCGAGGCGCTGAAGGTCGACGTCTTTTCTGATGAAGTCTTCGTCTTTACGCCCAAGGGCGACGTCATCGACTTGCCCAAGGGCTCGATTCCCATCGACTTCGCCTACCGCATCCACACGGAGGTCGGACATCACTGCGTGGGCGCCAAGGTCAACAGCAAGATCGTGCCGCTCGAATACAAGCTCAAGAACGGCGACATCGTCTCCATCATCACGAACAAGTCGAACAACGGCCCGAGCCGCGACTGGCTCAACATCGTCGCCTCCTCGGAAACGCGCACGAAAATCCGCTCGTGGTTCAAGAAGCAGCGCAAGGAAGAAAACATCGCGCGCGGCATGGACATGATGGAAAAGGAGGCAAAGCACCTCGGCTATGTGCCGAAGGAGTTGCTCAGACCCGAGCGCCTTGAGCTTTTGGCGAAGAAGCTCAACATTCCCCAGGTCAATGACCTTCTCGCGTCCATCGGCTACGGCGGCATCACGGTCAACGGCATCCTCGCGAAGCTCATCGACATGCACAAGCAGGACTTGCAGAAGTCGACGCCGCCAGACATCTCCCAAATGCTCAGCGAGCTCAAGCAGCCGCTCAAGAACCGCAAGAAGAAGGCGAGTCACGGCATCCTCGTGGAAGGGGAGGGCGGCTTCCTCGTGCGTCTGGCGCGTTGCTGCAACCCCATTCCCGGTGACCCGATCACAGGCTACATCACGCGCGGGCGCGGCGTTTCCGTGCATCGCTCGGATTGTCCGAACCTCCTCAACGACATGGACTTCTCGCGCGTCATCGAAGTGAACTGGGACGTCGGACTCGACAAGGTCTACACGGTGCAGATAGAGATCGCCTGCAACGATAAGACGGGCATGCTCGCGGAGCTCTTCGCGTTGCCTGCCGAAATGAAGGTCAACATCAGCTCGCTCACGGCGAAGACGAATAAATCGAACAAGACCTCGATTGTCACGATGGGACTCGACGTGCGAAACTCGCAGCAGGTCGCACAGATCATGACGAAGATTCGCCGCATGAAGGATGTCTACAGCGTGTCGCGCTCCCTCGGAACGTCAGCAAAGGATGATGAATTATGAGCCTGAATATGAAGGTACTCGTCGTCGGTGCTCTCGGCGTCAACTGCTATATCCTGCACGAGGAAGGTCATGACGAGGCGGTGGTGATCGATCCGGGCGGCAGCGAAGAAGCCGTGTGGATGCACATCAGCGCGGAGGGACTTGCACTCAAGGCGATCCTCAACACGCACGCGCACGCCGATCACATCGGCGCCGTTGACTTTCTGCGCGAGAAAACGGGCGCGAAGTTCTACATCCATGAGGCGGATGCGCCGATGCTGCTCGACGCGCGTAAGAACCTGTCGGCGTTCATGGGCATGCCGATCGTGACGAAGCCTGCCGATGTGCTCTTGAAGGGCGGCGAGGTCTTGGACATCTGTCAAATGAAGTTCACCGTGCTCCATACGCCCGGGCACTCTCCGGGCGGCGTCTGCTACCTCATGGAAGATCGCGTCTTCAGCGGCGATACGCTCTTCGCCGAGTCCGTCGGCAGGACGGATTTCCCCGGCTCCTCTGCCAAAGACCTCATGACTTCCGTGCGCGAAAAGCTTCTCGTACTGCCCGATGAAATCAAGGTATATTGCGGGCATGGCCCCGAGACGACGATCGGTCATGAAAGGAAATATAATCCCTATATCAACGGCTTCGGGTTTATGTAGGAGGGTGACTTTTCTTGTGACACAATGGTCTTTATTGTATAATAAAGAAAAAGGCGGAGGAACTTACTATGGCGTGTACTGAAAAGGAAAAGTGGCGGCAGAGATTCTTGAAAGTGTTGGCGGGCTTTTGCCTACTCGATGATGATTTTATGACAGTAGTATTTCAAGACAGCTTTGAATGTGTCAACTTGATTCTGCAGATCATCCTGGGCAAGCCGAGGATCAGGGTGACAAGGGTGATTACGCAGGATACGTTGAAGAATTTGCAGGGACGCAGCGTGCGCTTGGATATTCATGCATTTGCTGAGGAACAGGAATTCAATATCGAGATCCAACGTCTCGGAAAAGGTGCAGCGGCACGACGAGCCAGATACAACAGCAGCCTCATGGATGCTAATACGCTGCTGGCGGGTGAAGATTATGACAAGCTGCCGGAGTCGTATGTGATTTTCATCACAGAATTCGATGTGCTCGGCGAGGGGCAGCCGATTTATATCATTCGTCGTACGATTGAAGGGAGTGGTAAGATCTTTGAGGATGGCTCGCATATCCTCTATGTCAACAGCTCCATGATAGATGAGGATACGCCATTGGGAAAACTCATGCATGATTTCCGTTGTACGCGGGCAGAGGATATGTATTATGATGTACTGGCAGAGCGAGTGAAATATTTCAAAGAGACAAAGGAGGGCGCGAGCGTCATGAGCAAGGCGATGGAAGAACTGATGGAAGAATTTACTCATGAGGCTGAAATACGTGGCATGGAGCGTGGCATGGAGCGTGGCATGGAGCGTGGCATGGAACGCGGTAAGACATCTGTGATTCTCGGGATGCTAAAAGAGAAGCTGCCGTTGGAAATGATCGCGCGAGTATCGGATATCTCTATGGACAAGGTTCGGGAAATCGGCAGGATGCATAGCCTGCTTTGATGTGAGCGTTATAATGAATTTGCGGCAGAATATTTCTTGCAAAACTTCTGAAAAAGCAGTATACTATATATCCAAGCTGAGAGGGTTCAAAAAAAGCCTTTTCAGCGTGCGCTTCATGTGCATGCCAACGGGGACGTAAAGGTTTCGACGGGGGTAGATGGTGCATGGGCAGCGAGCCGGGGGGTCATCATCCCGTCAGTAAGGTGAAACTTTTATTTAAACATAAAAGCAAACGAAGACTACGCTCTGGCGGCTTAACGCCAGCCTCTGTCTGCTTGGCTCCCGCCTGAGCGGATAAGAGGACAACTGCGGGATACCCGAGAGCCGATTTTCGCAGGCTCGAAGGGGAAACTTCAGCGGAATCGGATGACGGAAGCCTGTCTGCGGGCGTCCTGATTCTTAAAGCAAAGCACAGACTGCGCTCGGAGAAGCCGATGAAACAATGCTTTCGGACAGGAGTTCGATTCTCCTCGTCTCCACCAGAGATAAAGCGGCAGAGCCGCTGCTATAAAAAGAGGAAGCCTGCGGAACTGTTCCGCAGGCTTCCTCTTTTTATAGCGCCGTCCGTCAATCCTTATCCTTGCGCAGATACATGTAGGCGAGGTAATTGAGATCGTCGTCCGTGACGTTGTATATATCCATCGTGCGCTCGATCCATGCCGTGCCGGCATCTTCGCTCATGGAATCAAGCTCCTCCTTGATTTCTGTGGCGCTTTTGCCGTAGCCTCGCGAGGCGAGCAGCTTGCAGTAGCCTTTGATCATTTCCTTCGCGTCCGGCATCTCGGAATCATGCTCGCGCGAGATGGTGAAGATCGTGAGGAAGAGACCGGTATTCGTGATATTGATCTTGATGGATTCCTTGCCGTCGACGACGCCCTTGCGCTCCACCCGGATGTTTGCGTCACGAATCGCCTGGGCGTCCATGGCAGCCGGTCGAACTACCGAGAAATCACCCTTTTCGAGATCGTGCAGGAAGCGCCGTGCATTGACGTCCTGTTTACTGTTCACGCGCACGGCCTCGTTGTCGAAGCCGACGCAGTTTTCTGCAAGCAACTTGCCGCCGTAGCGCTTTTCGTTCGTCTCGTCGAAGATGTCATGCGCCAGTCGCATGGCGGTGCCGATGTCCGGGATGGGCGGCTTGCGCTGGATGATACTGCGGATCGGGCCGTCCTGCACATTGATTTGGTAGCCGCGTCCCGCTGAGTCGTCAACTTCGACGAGGATGCGCAGGGGGCTTTCTTTTCTGTTACTCATGTTCTTTCGCCGTCCCTTCCAATAGATTGAAGAAATCCGGAATCTCCATCGGGCGATGGAAGTAGAAGCCCTGGATATAGTCGCAGCCTGCCTCAAGGACGGTCTTGAGCTCCTGCTCCGTCTCCACGCCTTCGACGCAGACCTTTTTGCCGAACTTATGACACGAGTAGACGATGCTCGAGATGAAATCGCTGCTGTTCTTCGAGTACGCCATCTCCTTCATGAGGCTGCGGTCGAGCTTCACGATGTCCGACGGGTGCTTGAGGAGAAGCTCCAGCGAGGAATAGCCCGTGCCGAAGTCGTCGAGCGCCAGGCGGATGTCGAGATCGCGGCACGCTTCGATGAAGGATTGCAGTGTTGCGGGACTTTCATTGTAGTTCGTTTCCGTGAGCTCTGCGATGAGATTCCTGCCGTCCATATCGTGGCGTGCAAGCGTTTGGCGCATGAAAGGCAGGAAGTCGGGGTCGAGCACCTGATAGTAGCTGACGTTGAAGCTTAGAGAGAAGTCGGGATTTGTGCGCCGTATGCGCTTGACGTGGATGACAGCCTGCTCGAAGATCCAGCGACCGACGGCGCGGATCTGCTGGCTGCGCTCCAAGATGGGGATGAAGATGCCCGGCGAGATGTTCGTTCCCTCGTGCGACCAGCGGCAGAGCAGCTCGCCGCTGACGATGCCGAAGCCGTCGGCGGCGACGGTCGGCTGGATGACCGTGCGGAAGTTGGCGCAGCCGTGTTCGACGTCCTCGTTGATGGCGAGCAGGAAGCGGCTGAGGTTTTTGCGCGTCTCAAGATTCTGCGGCGAGAAGAGGATGTAGGGTTCATCCTGCGCTTCCTTAGCGAGGTCGAGGAGACTCAGCATGTTGGCGATGATCTCGCTGCATGGCGTATCGCTCGGGATGCCTTCCATCAAAGCGAGGGAAGAGGGCGTCTGCACCGCGAGACCGTAGATGGCATAGAGGTTGCGCACCGTCAGGCTTATGAAGTCGAGGATCGTCCTCGGGTCTTCCGTGATGTTCGGGGAGAGGATAGCGAGGAAGCGCAGACCGTCGAGGCGATAGATCAGGAGGTTGTCGTGGAAGCGGTTCGTGAGTCCCGCTGCGATGTCCTTGAGGAGTGCGTCAGAATGATTCCTGCCGTGCAGCTCGTTGATCTCACGGAAGTTGTTCAAGCGAAAGCCGATGAGTGAGAGGGAAGAATGTTCCTTCTGCAGCTCTTGCAGCTTGAGTTCTGCACCTTTTTCACGCGCGAAGCCCGTGATGGGATCGACGACGAAATCGAGTGCGAGGCGTGCGATGCTGCCCGAGAAGAACAGCGGTTTTTCGTGTGCCGGATCCCACTTGAGGATGCCGCAGCAGCGGATCCAGAACTCGTTTCCTGTGCGGTCTGTAACGCGGTAGCGCAAGTCATGGATGTCGCGCTTGCTCTCGATGATGTCGGCGATGTCCGCCTTATATGTGGCGAGATCGTCGGGGCGGCGGATGCGGTTTTCCCATTCCGTGAGGAAATCCTTGACGATGTTGCTCTTGAAGGCGAAGGTATCGAGCATTTTATCGTTGATGTAGAAGAGGTTCGTCTGCATGTCGCCGAAATAGATGTATTGGTCAGCGCGTTCGATGGAATCAAGGAAGCTCGGGAAGTCGAAGAGATTCTCTCGCAGGAAGGTGGAGAGGACGCCCTTGTCGGCGTCAGCGTCGATTTCTGCGGCGACGCCGCCCGTCTTGCGCAGGATGTCGCGCATGCGAAGGACGCGCGCGACAAAGCGCCCGGCGAGGTACAAGGCTGCCGTGACGTCGCGCGCTTTTTCCCAGTCGGGCACATCGGAGGTGATGAACCCCACAGGCTGCCCGTCCTTGAAGAGCGGGACGGCGGAGAGCGCATTGAGGCCGAGCGAGGTGAAGCAGCGGCTGGCGAGCGGGTGTTTCGCAGCAAAGATCTTTGTATCTTTGAAAAGGACGTGTTTGCCGCTCAGCAAGCGACCGCTCGTCAAGGCGACGGCAGCGTGCACGGCTTCTTCGTCGGGCTGCCTGTAAGGTTCTGTATCCTTGGCGCTCCAAGTATAGGTAGGCGTATAGCGCTCATCCTTGCATTCGAAGATCATGATGCGATGCAAGGAAAAGACATCTCCCATGTACTGGAAGAGCGAGAGGATGCCCTCTTCAGATTCTTCTGTATCGACGATTTTTTTCAAGAAAGCCGCAGAAAGTTCTCTTTTCTCACAGAATTCATCGAGCCATTCCGAAACGGAGTCCATGATTCTTCCCAACCCCTTTACATCATCTATTATACGATGTTATTATACATGAACTTCCCCCATTCGTCCATTGTTTATAGGAAAAAAGTTTTTATTTATGGAGAAATTTCCGATTTGGCCAGAATTTCAATAGCAGCGCGGCAGACTCCAGGAACTGGTTTTCGCTTTTGTTGCCGGCACGAGATGCAGGAGTACGACTTCGGCACGCGCACCGAGGCGGAAAGGAGCGCCCCAGCAGCCGAAGCCGTTGGTGACGACGGCGGTCATCTGCCCGAACATCCTAGAACCGCGGTCGAGCGCAAAAAGGCGACGGGTGAAAAGACCGATGAGCCAGAATTGTCCCGCATGCGTGTGCCCGGACAGGTAGAGATCGGCGCCGGCATCTCTTGCCTGCTCCGGACGCAGCGGCTCGTGGTCGAGGATGATGGAGAAAAGCTCCTTCGGCGCGGCGGGCACTTTTACTGCAGGGTGGAAGAGAAAGTCCGACATGCCGATGAGCCCGAGCGTGAGAAACAGGAAGCGACGGTTTTTCATGGGAGCGATTCTGCCTTTCCGTGGTAAGCGAACAAAAAAGACTTCCGCGCGATATGCTTGGAAGTCTTGAAATCTCTATGGTGCCGAAGGCCGGACTCGAACCGGCACGTAGGGTAACTACGCTTGATTTTGAGTCAAGTGCGTCTGCCAATTCCGCCACTTCGGCACATGATACAGCAACAAAAGAATGATACCATCAGCGTGGAATTTTGTCAATAGATACGGTGATGTTTTGTTTGATTGATTTACAGGGATAAAGATTGCCTGCACTTCGCGCATTTCGTGAGCAGGAATAATGGAATGAATACCGAATGATATATAGATGTAGATTCCAAGAAAGTACGGATAAAATGAAGTTGCCCGGATGTGTGAAGATCGGTGGCTGAATTTATCCGCGTTTCCCTAACATTGCAATCGTAATCGAAGGAGAAAAACGGTCGATGCGCTTTTCTAAAGTAAATTTCATCCTTGCAGTATCTTTGATCGTCACCTTTATGATATTTGCAGGCGGCGCCGCGGCATACCATTCTTTCTGCCGCGGACGCATTCTCTATGGTGTGCAGAGTGAAGGGCGCGCCCTTTTCGGGCTGACGCAAAAGGAAGCGGAGCGCTATTTCACGCAGCTGGGTCAAAAGAAGCTCGCCGCACAGACCATATCTTTACGAAGCAACGGCAAGGTATGGAAGATCCAGCCGCAGGAGGTGAATATGCAGCCGGCGGCTGCCGCGGCAGCGCAGCAGGCATACAACGCGGGGCGCGAGGGGACGCTCCTTCAGCAGGCGGTAACGCAGATCAAGAATGCTCTTTATGGCTGCAGCATTGCGTTTACCGCGAGCTATGATGAAGCGCTGCTGCAGGCGAAGCTCAACAATATAGCGATCGATGTCTTGGTACAGCCGACGAATGCGGCATGCGAGATCGACGGCACGGGCGCCGTTCGCCACATTCCGGGCAAGTCCGGGCAGCGGCTTGATTTGACCGCTGCCCTGCATGCGATCGACGAGCCGCTCAAGAAAATGCAGTCTACGATCATCGAGCTGCCGATTGCGGAAAACCCGCCCTTCGTCCGCACGGAGGATGTCACGAGCGTCAACGCTGTGCTTGCGAGCTATACGACATACTATCGTTACGGCGCGCGCGGCGATAATATCGCTTTGGCGGCGCAGCAGCTCAACGGCGTTCTCGTTCGCAGCGGTGCGAGCTTCTCCTTCAACGACATCGTGGGAACGCGCACGGCGAACGCCGGCTACCAATATGCCGCCGTGCTGATCAACGGGAAGTCGGTGCCCGGCATAGGAGGCGGCGTCTGCCAGGTCAGCTCCACGCTTTACAATGCGATTCTTTTGGCGGGGCTCAATCCGACGGAGCGCTTTTCGCATTTCATCCCGTCTTCGTATTGTCCGCCGGGACTTGATGCGACCGTTGCGGACAATCTGATCGATTTTCGTTTCATGAATCCGCTGCCGCATAACGTCTATCTCCTGGCAAGCGCCGATGGCACGAAGGTCACGGTGCAGGTGCTCGGCACGCAGGCCGATCTGCAGGGGAAGCATATCTCCCTCGAAACGGTCGGCTCCAACAATCGGCCATCGGTCTATCGCATTTACAGTGCCAACGGTCAGGTCGTCGAGCGCGAATACCTGCACACGGATTCGTATTCGTGAGCTTGCTGTAAGTTTGACCGAAAATAGCAAGTACCGCTTTCTGCAGGGCAGAGAAGGGGAAGAAGGATTCTTGTCGGCTGCCGTAACGAGGAAATAAATATGCCCATGGAAAAGAAAGAAATCATTGTAGGAGCGACAGGCGCGAGCGGCTTGCCGCTCCTCGTCGAGTGCCTGAAGCTCATCCGTGCTGCGGAGCATTTTTCTTCCGCCTTGATCATGACGCGCGGCGCCGAGCTTACGCTCCGGCATGAATTGGCGATGGACGCGTCCGATGTCGCAGAGCTCGCCGATGCTGTCTTCGATATCGAGGCAATCGGCGCGGGTCCTGCCAGCGGCTCCTATCGCTCTTCCGGCATGCTCATCGTGCCGTGCTCGATGAAGACGCTTGCCGGCATCCATAGCGGCTACGCGGACAATCTCCTGCTGCGCTCTGCCGATGTGATGCTCAAGGAAAAGCGCCCGCTTGTTCTCGCCGTGCGCGAGTCGCCTTTGAGCCCCATACATCTGCGCAACATGCACGAGCTCGCGCTCCTGCCCGCCGTTCATATCGTGCCGCCCATGCTGGTGTTTTACAACAAGCCCAAAAGCATAGAAGAAATGACGCGGCAGATAGCCGCAAGACTGCTCGCGCCTTTCGGACTCCTGGCGAAGGAGTATCGCCATTGGCAAGGACTTTAAGGAAGAGGAGTGAAACGAAGTGAAATTGACTTTTCTGGGCGCCGCCCATACCGTCACCGGCTCTTGCTACTTGTTGGAGAGCGAGGAGAGGAAAATTCTGGTGGACTGCGGCATGTTCCAAGGCGGCCGCCGCATACGGGAGTTGAATTACAAGGAGTTCTCTTTCAATCCTGCAGAGCTTGACTGCGTGGTTCTGACGCATGCGCATATCGACCACTGCGGCCTTGTGCCGAAGCTCTATAAAGAAGGCTTCAAGGGCTCGGTATATGCGACGAAGGTGACCTGTGAACTGGCGCAGATCATGCTGCCGGATTCCGCGCATATCCAGGAGCATGATTCTGAGGTTCTGAACCGCAAGATGCAAAGAAGCGGCGACGCTCTGATCCAGCCGCTCTACGCGATGGCGGATGCGGAAGCGTCGCTGAAGCACTTCGTGCCGAAGCCCTACAACGAGCTCTTCCGCGTCGAAAAGAATATCGAGGTGCGCTTCCGCGATGCCGGGCATATCATCGGCTCTGCCATCGTGGAGATGTACGTGGAGGAAAACGGCGAGAAGACGAAGCTCGTATTTTCCGGCGATCTGGGACAGCCCGATCAGCCCATCATAAAGGATCCGACGATCATCGAGGGCGCGGACTATCTGCTGCTGGAGTCGACCTACGGCGATCGCCTGCACCAGTTCTACGACAAGGAAACGACGCTTTTAGAAGCCGTGCAGGACACGATGGAGCGCGGCGGCAACCTCATCATTCCCGCCTTTGCCGTCGGGCGCACGCAGACGCTGCTCTATTATTTCTATAAGCTCTGGAAGGAAGGGCGCATGGAAGACGTGCCCATCATCCTTGACAGCCCCATGGCGATCGCCGCGACGCGCGTCTTCATGGAAAACATGCAGGAGTTCGACGAGACGACGATCGAGCTTTTCGCCAGGCACGGCGGCGGTCTGCCGCAGATGCCGCACCTTCGCATCTGCGAAACGGCGGAGGAATCGCGGGCGCTCAATTCTCAGGAAAGCTCCGCCGTCATCATTTCGGCGAGCGGCATGGCGGACGCCGGACGCATCCTCCATCACCTCAAGCACAACCTCTGGCGGCCGGAATCGACGATCCTCTTCGTCGGCTATCAGGCGGAAGGAAGCCTCGGGCGCCGCCTCATCGACGGTGTGAAGCGCGTCAAGGTCATGGGCGAGGAAATCGTGGTCAAGGCGAACATCCAGATGCTCGAAGGCTTTTCCGCGCACGCCGACATGAATCAAATCCTCGATTGGCTGTCGCCGATCCGGGAGCCCGATCCTGCGCGCGTCTTCATCGTCCACGGCGAGCCGTCCGCTTCGGAATCGCTTGCCGAACAGATCGAGAAGCGCTTCAAGCTCAAGACTTACATTCCGTTCTTCGGCGATTCCGTGCTCATGACGGGACGCCGGCATGAGATTCACGAGTCGCATCTGCCGGAAGTCTCCGTTGAGAAGGAGATGGAAGAGTTCCTGCGCACGGTCGATTCCACTTATCGACAGCAGAGGCGCCGCCTCCTGCAGTACGTCGTGCGCAACCCGCAGCAGATGGAGTTCGTCGTCCGCACGGTGCAGAAGGGCTGGAACTATATGAAGAAGCTGTTTGCGACCTTCAACGTCTGACTGGTTTTCATTGACAGCGCTGAAGACATGTGGTAAGATTCGAGACAGATAAAGTACATAGAGATGTCCTTTGAAATTAGTCCTGTGAGGCTGATAAAGGGAGCCGTAAGGGTGTAGCGCGCTGCGCCGCATCGTTGCCATGCACAGAAGCTTTCTTATGCCTTGCATAAGGGAGCTTTTTTTCTTGGTTTTGACAAGCATGTAGGGAGTGAGTCGCTTGAACAAGAATCCTGTTTCGTTATGTGGCAAAAACATCTTGGGGCTGGAGGATTTCTCGCCGGAAGAAATCCAGCTCGTCCTCGATTCTGCCAGGGGCATGAAGAATGTGATCCACAGGGATATCAAGAAGCTTCCGACGCTGCGGGGCAAATCCATCGTCACGCTGTTCTACGAGCCGAGCACGAGGACGCGGTCTTCCTTCGAGCTTGCGGGCAAGTATCTCGGCGCCGATGTCGTCAACATCACGGCGGGAACGAGCAGCATCGTCAAGGGGGAGAGCCTGCGTGATACGCTTTTGACCGTCGAGGCGATGGGCGTCGATGCCATCGTCATGCGCCACAAAGCGGAAGGTGCGGCGGCCTATGCGACGCAGGTCGTTTCTCCCGTGATCATCAACGCGGGCGACGGCGCGCATGCCCATCCGTCGCAGGGGCTTTTGGATCTGTTCACGATTTTGCAGCACAAGGGCACGCTGCAGGGGCTCAAGGTCGCCATCATCGGCGATATTCTGCACAGCCGCGTGGCGCGCTCCGATATCTGGGGCATGCGGAAGATGGGCATGGAGGTGCATCTGGCGGGACCGCAGACGCTGCTGCCGCGCTTCCTCAAGGAGGAGCCGGGAATCTTCGTGCATGAGTGTATGGAGGACGCCATTCGCGATGCCGATGTCATCAATGTGCTGCGCATACAGCTCGAAAGGCAGAAGGCAGGGCTCTTTCCGTCCATGCGCGAATACGCGCGCATATTCGGCTTGAACGAAGAGCGCCTGAAGCTCGCGAAGGAGGATGTGCTCGTGCTGCATCCGGGACCGATGAACAAGGGGCTGGAAATCTCGCCGCGCGTAGCCTACAGCCGCAATTCTGCCATACAGGAGCAGGTGCAGAACGGCGTCGCCGTTCGCATGGCGCTTTTGGCACTGACTTTGATGGGAGGAGCAAGATGAAACAGTTATTCAAGGGCGGTCGCGTCATCGACCCGCAGAACGGTGTGGATGAAGAGGCGGATATCCTCGTCGAGGACGGCGTCGTGCGAAAGGTCGCTAAGGGGATCGCGGAGGAAGGCGCGGCAATCATCGACGTCAGCGGCAGAGTGCTCGTGCCGGGGCTCATCGACATGCACACGCATCTGCGCGAGCCGGGGCAGGAGGCGAAAGAGGACTTCCTGTCAGGCTCGCAGGCAGCTGCGGCGGGCGGCTTTACGACGGTCGCCACGATGCCGAACACAAGCCCCGTCGTCGATACCGCCGCTCTGGTGCGCAGCCTGCAGGCGCGTGCCGAGGAGGTCGGCATCGTTCACATCGAGATCATCGGTGCGCTGACGAAGGGGCAGCGCGGCGAAGAGCTCGCGGAAGTAGGCGACATGAGCCTTGCCGGTGCCGTAGCCTTTTCCGATGACGGTCACTATGTGAAATCTTCCAAGGTCATGATGAACGGCATGGATTACCTGAAGAAATTCGATAAGATCATCATCGACCACGATGAAGACCTTTCCCTCATCGAAGAAGGTGTCATGAATGAAGGTCATCGGAGCGCCATGCTCGGCATGAAGGGCAGGCCGACCGTGGCGGAGGATATCGCTGTGGCGCGTGACATCCTGCTCGCAGAGTACGTCGATGCGCCCGTCCATGTCGCACATATCAGCTCGGCACGCTCCGCCGAGCTTGTCCGCGAGGGCAAAAGGCGCGGCGTGAAGGTCACGGCTGAGGTCACGCCGCACCACCTCATCCTGACCGATGAATGCGTCGATCCTTTGGATTCGTCGACGAAAGTCAATCCGCCGCTGCGCGGGCAGAAGGATGTCGACGCGATGCGAGAAGCGCTGAAGGACGGCACGATCGACATCATCGTTTCCGACCACTCGCCGCATGCCGAAGAGGAAAAGGATCGCGAATACATGTATGCGCCGAGCGGCTTTCCCGGCCTTGAGACGACGCTGGGGCTGCTTTTGACGGAGCTTTACCACAAGGGCGAGATGGAGCTGCCCGAGCTCATTGCGAAGATGACCTCCCTGCCCGCAGCGCTCTTTCGTCTGAATGCAGGCAGTTTGGGCGTGGGAATGCCGGCGGATATCACGGTCATCGATCTCGATCAGGAATGGGTCGTGGACGCTGCCGCATTTTATACGCGCGGCACACATTCGCCCTATGTCGGACGCCGTCTGAAAGGAAAAGCCGTGATGACGGTGGTGGATGGGCGCATCGTGATGCGCGACGGAAATGTCCTTGGCGCAGAAGGGGAGAATGTCGGATGAGGGGAACATTGATTTTAGAGGACGGCCGTGCCTTTTCCGGCGAATTGCTCGACGAGGCGAAAGCCTTCGGAGAGGTCGTCTTCAACACGGGCATGACGGGCTATCAGGAGGTCCTGACCGATCCGTCGTACTGCAGCCAGATCGTGACCTTGACGTACCCGCTGATCGGCAATTACGGCGTGGCGAAGGACTTCATGGAATCGCGGAAATCCTTCGTCAACGGCTTCATCATCGCCGAGCTCTGCGATGTCGGCAGCAACTGGCAGTCGGAGGGGAATCTCGCGGACTTCCTGCGCGAGCAGGGTGTGCCGTGCCTCTACGGCGTAGATACGCGCGCCGTGACGCGCCACATCCGTTCCGCCGGCACGATGAAGGGCATCATCGTACCCGAGGGTACGCCGCAGGAAGAGGTCGACCGTCTTCTTGCTCAGCCGCTTCAAAAGGATGTCGTGGCGACGGTGACGACGAAGGAAACGTATGCGATGGAAGCGGCGGATGCACCGCACGTCGTCGTCATGGACTTCGGCATAAAGCAGAACATCCTGCGCTCCCTGCACGAGTTCGGCTTTTCGCTCACGGTCGTGCCGGCGCATACGACGGCAGACGAGATCTTAGCGATGAATCCCGCTGGCATCTTCCTGTCCAACGGCCCGGGCGATCCGCAGGATGTCCCCGAGATCATCGCCGAGGTCAAAAAGCTCATCGGCAAAAAGCCCATCTTCGGCATCTGCCTCGGGCATCAGCTCTTCGCGCTCGCCATGGGCGCCAACACATATAAGCTGAAGTTCGGTCATCGAGGCTCCAATCAGCCGGTCAAGAATCTGGCAATGAACCGCGTGCACATCTCATCGCAAAATCACGGCTTCGCCGTCGAGGAAGCATCCTTGCAGGGCTTGCCCCTCGAAATCACGCATCGCGCCGTAAACGATGACACGGTGGAGGGACTGCGCCATAAGGAGCTTCCCATCTTCACCGTGCAGTACCACCCCGAAGCGTCGCCGGGACCTACGGACAATCGCTATCTGTTCGAACAGTTCCGGTCGATGCTTAAGGAGGAAGAGTAACCATGCCAAAGAAAGACTATTTGAAAAAGGTCATGGTCATCGGCTCGGGGCCGATCATCATCGGGCAGGCGGCAGAATTTGACTATGCCGGCTCGCAGGCCTGCCGCTCCCTGAAGGAGGAAGGCCTCGAAGTCGTCCTCGTCAACAGCAATCCGGCGACGATCATGACGGATACGCACATCGCCGACCGCGTCTACATCGAGCCTCTGACCGTGGAATTTCTGGAAGAGATCATCGCCAAGGAGATGCCCGACGGCCTCCTTGCCACGCTCGGCGGGCAGGCGGGTCTGAACCTCGCCGTTAAGCTCTCGGAAAAGGGCATCCTGGAAAAATACCATGTCGAGCTTCTGGGAACGAGTCTGGAAGCCATCAAAAAGGCGGAAGACCGTGAGCTTTTCAAGGAAACGATGCAGAAGCTCGGAGAGCCGATCCCCGAGAGCACGATCGTCGATGATGTGGAGTCCGCCGTCGGCTTTGCCAACGAGATCGGCTATCCTCTGATCGTGCGTCCCGCCTATACGATGGGCGGCACGGGCGGCGGCATTGCCGAAAACGAGGAGGAGCTCATCGAAACCGTCATCAAGGGGCTCAAGTACAGCATGATCGGGCAGGTGCTCATCGAGCGCAGCGTTGCGGGCTGGAAGGAAATCGAGTACGAGGTCATGCGCGACGGCAACGACAACTGCATCACGGTCTGCAACATGGAAAACTTCGATCCCGTCGGCGTCCATACGGGCGACAGCATCGTCGTCGCGCCCTCGCAGACGCTTTCCGACCACGACTATCAAATGCTTCGCAGCGCCTCGCTGCGCATCATCCGCGAGCTCAACATCGAGGGCGGCTGCAACGCGCAGTACGCACTCGACCCGAACAGCAACCGCTACTATGTCATCGAGGTCAATCCGCGCGTCAGTCGCTCCTCGGCGCTCGCCTCGAAGGCGACGGGCTATCCCATCGCGAAGGTTTCCGCGAAGATCGCCATCGGCTATTCGCTCGATGAGATCACGAACGCCGTGACGCAGAAGACGAAGGCATGTTTCGAGCCATCCATCGATTACTGCGTCGTCAAGTTCCCGCGTTGGCCCTTCGATAAGTTCATCTTTGCCGATCATACGCTCGGCACGCAGATGAAGGCGACGGGTGAGGTCATGTCCATCGACCGCAGTTTCGAAGGAGCCATCCTCAAGGCAGTCCGCTCGCTGGAAATCGGCGTCAAGCGCCTGCACATGCCGGAGATGGACGATTGGAGCGACGAGAAGCTCAAGAAGTCACTGGCGAAGATCAACGACGAGCGCATCTTCTCGATCGCTGAAGCCCTCCGCAGGGGAATCGCCGACGTCGATGAAATCTACGACATCACGAAGATCGACCGTTGGTTCCTGCGCAAGATCAAGCGCATTGCCGATGTGGAAATCCGCCTCATGCAGGAGGAGATCACGCCCAAGCATCTGATCGAAGCAAAGCGCATCGGACTTTCCGATGCCTCCATCGCCGAGCTTTCGGGCAAGACGATGGACGAGATCCGCACGATGCGCAAGGCGATGAAGCTTCTGCCGTGCTACAAGATGGTAGATACATGCGCCGCGGAATTTGAAGCCATGACGCCGTACTACTATTCCACGTTCAGCGCGCAGGAAGATGAGGTGCAGACGGAAGCGGCGAAGAGGAAGATCATCGTCCTCGGCTCCGGCCCCATCCGCATCGGGCAGGGCGTCGAATTTGACTACTGCTCCGTCCACTCCGTCTGGGCGCTGCGCGAGATGGGCTACGAGGCCATCATCATCAACAACAACCCCGAGACCGTCAGCACGGACTTCGATATCTCTGACAGGCTCTACTTCGAACCGCTTACCGTTGAAGATGTTCTGAATATCGTCGACAAGGAGCAGCCGGAAGGCGTCATCGTGCAATTCGGCGGGCAGACCGCCATCAATCTGGCGTCCTCGCTGCAGAAGGCAGGCGTCCATATCTTCGGTACGTCCGTGGACGATATCGATCGGGCGGAAGACCGCGAGCGCTTCGAGGAAGTGCTTCGTCAGACGAATATCCCGTGCCCCAAGGGGATCAGCGTCACCGATGTGGAGGCCGCCGTCGAAGGCGCCGCCGCCATCGGCTATCCCGTCATGGTGCGCCCCTCCTACGTCCTCGGCGGCAGAGCCATGGAAATCGTCTATAAGGAAGAAGAGCTGCGCGATTACCTGAACCGCGCGGTCAAGGTCACGCCCGACCATCCCGTGCTCGTCGACCGCTACATGCAGGGCACGGAGGTCGAAGTCGACGGGATATGCGACGGCGTGACGGTCGTCATTCCCGGCATCATGGAGCACATCGAGCGCGCCGGAGTTCATTCGGGCGACAGCATAGCCGTCTATCCGCCGCAGACGCTTCCCGCGCGCGTGCTCTACACGATCATCGACTATACAAAGAGGCTTGCCTTGAACCTGCACGTCAAGGGGCTGCTCAACATTCAATACGTTGTCGTCAACGACGAGGTCTATGTCATCGAGGTCAATCCGCGCTCGAGCCGTACCGTACCCTTCCTGAGCAAGGTCACGGACATCAAGATGGTCAATTTGGCGACGCGCGTGGCGATGGGGCAGTCCCTCGAAGAGATGGGCTACTTCTCGGGTCTTGTGCCGCCCAAGCCCTACGTCGCCGTCAAGGCTCCTGTGTTCTCCTTCGCGAAAATGCAGGACGTCGACATCTCCCTCGGCCCTGAGATGAAGTCCACGGGCGAGGTCATGGGCATCGACTACCACTACGCGCGGGCGCTTTACAAGGCGATTGCGGGCGCTGGCATGAACATGCCGAAGAACGGGCGCATCCTCTTCACCGTCGCGGACAAGGATAAAGGCGAGCTCAAGCAGCTTGCAAAGGCGTTCTCAGAGCTGGGCTTCCAGATTGCCGCGACGGAAGGGACGGCGCGCGCGATACAATCTGTGGGCATCGATTCGGACGTTGTGGGCAAAGTGCATGAGCGCAGCACGGACATCATCCAGATGATCAAGACGGGAAAGATCCAGATGGTCGTCAACACGCTGACGCAGGGGAAGGGCTCGGCTCGCGACGGCTTCAAGATTCGACGCGCGACCGTGGAACACGGCATCGTCTGCCTGACCTCTCTGGATACGGCATGGGAGGTGTTGCGCGTCTTGTCCTTCATGCAGCAGCGCCGCCTCGTCTACGCGCTGGCGCTGCAGGACTACGTCGGCGGCGGTGACGATCTCGCCTGATTTCATAGCACTTAGGAAGCACAATGAAATCTTAGCCTCGCCTGCGCCCTGCGGGCTTGTCGAGGCTAAGATTTCATAGTACAATAATACGAGAAAATGTTTGGGGGGATAGAAAATGACAGATGAGCGGTTGATTGTCGCGTTGGATGTTCATTCGATGGATGAGGTGAAGAGCCTTGTTGAAACGCTCGGGGACAGCGTGGGTTTCTACAAGGTCGGCATGGAGCTTTTCTACAGCATGGGCGCGCAGGTGATCGAATACCTCAAGGGCAAGCAGAAGAAGGTGTTCCTCGATCTCAAGCTCCACGATATTCCAAACACCGTTGCCAGTGCGCTGCGCGTCTTGACGCGGCTGGGTGTCGACATGATCAACGTCCACGCCACGGGCGGCCTCATCATGATGGAAAAGGCGCTCGAAGCGGTCCAGGATGAGGCGGAAAAGCTCGGCATCGAGAGGCCGAAGCTCGTCGCCGTGACGATCCTCAGCAGCATCAGTCTGAAGGATTGGAACAGGATGTGGCCGGACATCGACCTCGACGACCAGGCGGTTCATCTGGCGAAGCTCGTGCAGGAGGCGGGACTCGACGGCGTCATCTCCTCGCCGATGGAGGCGGAGACCATCCGTCAGGCTTGCGGCGAAGACTTCCTGATCGTCACGCCGGGCGTTCGCCCCGCAGGCGCCGCCATCAACGATCAGAGCCGCATCACGACGCCCGCCATCGCCCTCGGCAGCGGTGCCACGCATCTCGTCGTCGGCAGACCCATCCGACTGGCGCTCAATCCGAAGCATGCGGCGGAGAATATCCTGAAGGAAATGGGGAGTGTGAAGTCATGACAGAAGCTGAAGTCAAGGACTTGCTGACGAAGACCCATGCCATCATGCACGGGCATTTCCTGCTGACATCGGGTCTGCACAGTCCGCACTATGTGGAAAAGTTCAATGTGCTGCAGCACCCGGAGTATACGGAGCTTCTTTGCCGAGCGATGGCGGAGAAGTTCAAGGACGAGAACATCGATACCGTCGTGGGACCTGTGACAGGCGGCATCCTTCTGGCGCATGAAACGGGCAAAGCGCTGGGCACGAGAGCCATCTTCACCGAGCGTGAGAATGGCAAGATGACGTTTCGCCGCGGCTTTACGCTGGAAAAAGGAGAGCGCGTCCTGATCGTCGAGGACATCGTTACGACCGGCGGCTCCATCAAAGAAGTCATCGATGTCGTGCGCGAGTTCGGCGGGGTTCCCGTGGCTGTGGCAATGCTGGTAGACCGCAGCAACGGCAAGGTGAACTTCGACGGAGTGCCATGCACGGCACTTCTGCACATGGATGTCGAAGCCTATGCGCCCGAGGACTGCCCGCTCTGCAAAGAGGGTACTCCATTGACGAAGCGCGGCAGGACAGGGAAATAACTGCGGAGGCAGAAGACAGGAGCTTGCAACGTGCTCCTGTCTTTTGCATGTGCCAAAGATACAGGAGAATACGTTGAAAGAAGAAAATATCAAAAAAGTGGAAGAAGATGTTGCTGCATGGTCGTATCTGACGCAGCTTCCTTCGCTGCTGGAAGGTTTTTCCTATCGACAAGCGATGTCTGTGAAAGACGATGTCTACGAGCTGTTTTCTTACGAAAATCCTGACCGCCATCGCGCAGCCACGGCGTATTATCATGAAGAAACGAAGGAGTATAAGCTCAGCGTGCAGATCGGTCTGACGCAGTTCTGCCGCATTGAATTTATGGCGCCTACGATCGAGGTCTTTGAAAAGCATCTGACGGAGCATCTGCAAAAGCTGCTCGTGGAGCTCACCGCTTTCGAGCCGGGTGATGTCAGCAGCATCGTGCGCAAGAAGAAGATCATGGAATGGGAGTACGGGAAAAGTCTTCCTGCAGAATTGGAGGGCTTCGAGCTCTTCATCTCGCCCGAAAAGCCGCTGAAAATCACGAATGGCTCGTATATCATCGTGGACTATTCCGATTTTGCCATAGCGAGTAATTTCGCCGTCTATTACAATATCTTTCGCGATGAATTTTTTGGCGAGGGCAGGATTCGCGGCATTCCGGAAATCAACTATCTCTTCGATTCGCATGACCTCGCCGAGCTTGCCGTGAAGATGGAGCATCATCTCGCCGCACGCCTGCAAGATGTACGGCAGAAGGCTGTGGCGCAAAAACAATAGGAGGAATTTTCCCGTATGTCGTTTTCCAAAGAAATCCTTGCCTTGAAAGAGAGCGTCTTAGAAGAATTGTCCGCGTCCTTTCGGGAAATCGAGCGCATCAGTGAAGAGAATACACTGAAGGTTCTCGCGGCAATGCGCGAATGCAAAGTCTCCGATACACACTTCAACACATCGTCGGGCTATGCCTACGATGATATCGGCAGGGCGAAGCTGGAAGAACTTTATGCAAAGGTCTTCGGCGCGGAAAGCGCCCTCGTGCGCACGCAGTTCGTCTCCGGCACGCACGCTCTGGCAACCGTACTGTTCGGCATACTGCGCCCCGGCGACAAACTCGTATCGCTGACGGGCGCGCCTTACGACACAATGCAGACGGTCATCGGCTACGCGGCGCCCAGTCCCGGCTCCTTGAAGGAATACGGCATCCTCTACGAGGAGCTGCCTCTGCGGGAAGGGCGAGTGGACGCGGAAAAGATTGCCGAGATCATCGACGAAAAGACGAAGATGGTTCTGATCCAGCGCTCGCGCGGCTACAGCCAGCGCCCGACCCTGCGGATCGAAGACATCCGGGAAATCTGTACCGAGGTTCATCGCAAAAAGCCCGACTGCATCGCTTTCGTTGATAATTGCTACGGCGAGTTTGTGGAAGAGCAGGAGCCGACGCAGGCAGGTGCGGACATCATGGCGGGCTCTTTGATCAAGAATCCCGGCGGGGGACTCGCGCCGACGGGCGGCTATATCGTCGGCCGCAAAGACTTCGTAGAGCTTGCCGCCTATCGCCTGACCGCGCCCGGCATGGGAGCGGAACTCGGCGCCTCGCTTGTCAATAACCGTCTCTTCTTCCAAGGTCTGTTCCTTGCGCCGCACGTCGTATCGCAGGCGATCAAAGGCGCGCTCTTCGCCGCCGGCATCTTCGAGAGGCTCGGCTATACGACGTATCCCAAGGCAAGTGCGAGCAGGGGAGACATCATTCAAGCCATAGAGCTCGGTTCGCCGGAGAAACTCATAGCGTTCTGCGGCGGCGTCCAGCAGTATTCTCCTGTCGATTCCTTCGTAAAGCCCGAGCCGTGGGATATGCCCGGCTATGCCGATCCGATCATCATGGCGGCAGGCACCTTCGTGCAGGGCGCCTCCATCGAATTCAGCGCCGACGGCCCCATGCGGCCGCCGTACAATGTTTACCTGCAGGGCGGTCTGACCTTCGAGCAGGTCATGTTCGGCATCCTCGGAGCCGCGACAGAAATCGAACGGCTATCTGCCGAATAGAAAAATGCCATGCAGGCAAAAGCTCCTGCATGGCATTTCCTTAATTCAAAAGCGTCGATAGGTGCCGATCACCTTTCCGAGTATGCGGACGTCCGTTTCGTAGAACGGCTCCATCTCATCGTTCTCGGGCTGCAGACGTATGCGATCTTTCTCCTTGAAGAAGCGCTTGACGGTAGCGCTACCATCCTCGACCAGGGCGACGACGATATCGTTGTTCTCTGCCGTTTCCTGCTGCTTGACGAAGACGAAATCCCCGTCATGGATTCCCGCCTTGATCATGCTGCGCCCCTTGACGCGCAGGATGAATACCTTGCCGCGCGTGCCGATGAACCCTTGCGGAAATGAAAAAACCTCTTCGATATTCTCTTCCGCCAAGATGGGAATGCCCGCGGTCACCACGCCGACGAGGGGAACGGAAACATTGCGCTCCCACGGCTTTTCCTCAAGGATATCGATGGCTCGCGGCTTCGCCGGATCGCGCTTGATCAGACCTGCTTCTTCCATCTTGGCGAGATAGCCGTGAACCGTAGAGCTCGATTTTAGCCCCACGGCGTCCCCGATTTCGCGCACAGACGGCGGATAGCCTTTTTTCAGCAGGAAATCTTTGATATACGAAAAAATCGTTTGCTGCCACTCGGCAGAAGTATGACGTCGTTTCATTTCAATCACCCGTGACCATAGAGATTGCTGCAGGCAAGCGCGGCAAAAAGACCGCTTGCTTTCATTATAGCAGATGTGCTATATTTGCGCCATGGATGGAGGATAATGTTGTGCAAGCGATGGGAGTTTGAGCTATGACGAAATTCATCTTCGACCTCGATGGGACGGTCACGAAGGAAGAAACCCTTCCCCTCATCGCCGAGCATTTCTCCGTGCAGGAGGAGATTGAAAAGCTCACGAAGCAGACGGTCATGGGGAATATTCCTTTCGTCGAATCGTTCATCCGCCGCGTATTCATCCTGGGCAAGCTGCCGGTTGATGAGATTGATGAACTTTTAGCGGGTGTAGCGCTTCATACAGATGTCGTGGCTTTCATCAAGAAAAACAGCGCACACTGTGCGATCGCCACGGGGAATCTTTCGTGCTGGGTCGCGAAGCTCGTTGCAGAGATCGGCTGCGAGGTCTATTGCTCCGAGGGAATGATCGAGAACAACCGGGTGGTAAAGCTTACGGATATTCTCAAGAAGGAAATTGTTGTCGAACGATATCGCGCCGAAGGCTGCCGTGTCGTATTCATCGGCGACGGCAACAACGATGTGGAGGCGATGCGCGCTGCTGACGTGGCCATTGCCTCGGGGCTCACGCACGCGCCGACCGCCGGCGTCATTTCCGTGGCAGATTATCTCGTATTGAATGAGGTGGCATTGTGCAGGCAGCTAAATCAGTTGTTATAAGCTGTGCAGGCATCGGCTCGCGCCTGGGACTGGGGACGACGAAGGCGCTGATCAACATTCATGGCAAGTCCTTGATCCGCTGGCAGCTTGAGCTTTTTCAAGAGGCTGAGGACGTCCGCGTCGTCGTCGGTTTCGAGGCGCAGAAGGTCATAGATGAGGTCCGGCAGTATCGTCCCGACGCGATCTTTGTGTTCAACCATAATTATTTTGAAACAAAGACGGGAGCGAGCTACCATTTGGGTGCGCGGGACGGCAATGCCTATGTACTGGCGTGCGACGGGGATGTTCTTGTACATCCCGACGATATGAAGAAACTCTGGGAAGCGCAGGGGGAATGGATCGCCTATGCGGACAAGATGTCGGAAGATGCCGTTTTCGTGCGCGTCGATGAGCAAGGCACGGTTCTGTCCTTCTCGCGTGAGGCAGGTGACTACGAATGGACGGGACCGTGCTGCCTGAAGAAGGAGCACGTTGCCTACACCTCGGGTTATGTTTACAACCAGCTTGAGCCGTATTTGCCCCTGCCGGGCATCAAGATTCGCGCCTGCGATATCGATACATACGCCGACTATGAGCGCGCTTTGAAATTTGTGGAATCGTGGCCTTGAAACGCAGGAGGAGCCGTACTCTTGTCGCTGAGCCCTTCGTCGGAATGCGTCATCGGCACAGCCGGTATATAGGGAAAGTAACTGCGGTATGCAGAAGGTATGCTGTAAGTATCGGCAATCTGCTGCGCCGTCACCCAAAGAAGAGGTCGCCTTTGTTCCTCTGCATGGTAAGAGGCGGGTTCTTCCCGGAGCAGCAGGGGAGCCGCCTTTGCAGTTGCCATAGCGTATTCTTTCGCGGCAGGCGCGAGCTGTGGCAAAGTCGCCTCACCTTCGCAGGAAGGCGAGGCGACTTCGATGCGCCAGCCTACCATCTGCCATGTGATATGGGAGAAGATGTGCTGCGCGGCAGGGAGTTCATGAAGTTTTGCGGGGGTAATGCCGATGGCTTGCAGTGCCTTTTTTGCGGCATCCTTCTTCAGGTGCCCCGCCATGGCAGGGAATCCCCAGAGTCCCGCGAGAAGTCCCTGCTGGGGTCTCTTTTCGAGGGCGATCTTATCGCCTCGCGTAAGGAGAAAGATCGTGAGCTTTTCCGTGCGTCGCCTTTTGGGCGGCGTTTTTTTCGGCAGTTCCGCCTGCGTGCCGGCTTCTTTGGCGAGGCAGAGGCGCGCCAGCGGACAGGCGGCACAGCGCGCCGCGCCGCGCGGCAGACAGACGAGGGCGCCGAGCTCCATCAGAGCCTGGTTGAAGTCGCCCGTAGCTTCGGGCAGGCGCGGCAGTAGCGCTTCTTCGACGGCACGCTTCGTACTTTCCTTCAGGATGTCAGCGGGGCAGGCGAGAAGCCGCATGATGACGCGCAGCACGTTGCCGTCGACAGCGGGGCGACGGGCACCGAAGGCGATGGAGGCGACGGCGCCCGCTGTGTAGCGGCCGATGCCGGGGAGCGCGAGGAGATCATCGAAGTGCGCGGGCAGTTCGCCGCCGTGGTCGCGGCAGATGAGGCGCGCGGCCTCCTGCAGATGGCGCGCGCGGCTGTAGTAGCCGAGGCCTTCCCATAGCTTCAGCAGCGTCGTTTCGTCGGCGCTAGCCAAGGCGCCGACGTCAGGCAGCGCGGTGATGAAGCGCTCGAAGTACGGCTTGACCGCCTCGACGCGCGTCTGCTGCAGCATGATCTCGGACACCCACACGCGGTACGGCGTTGCTTCTTCGCGCCACGGCAGGGAGCGCTTCTCGCTGTAGAACCAGCGAAGCAGCGGCTCTTTTATCGCGTCGAGTGTGCCAGCGTTTCTCAAGATGGTTTCTGTTGGCAGCTTCGCCATCGAAAGTCTCCTTTTGTACTAGCTCTCGACAGTGAGCATTTCATCGAGTTTTTGACACATTTCAAAGACGAGGCCATCGCAATTTTCCTTGCGCGCCATGCCTTTTTCTTCGGCGGCGGCGAGCAGACATCGGCAGTCCGTTGTGCCGCGGGCGGCGAGGAAATCCTCTATGAGTTTTTGTGCCGCTTCTTTTTCTTTGCCGGCTTTGCCGAGAATCATCAAGGCGGCGGTCAGCGTGCCGCAGGCGGAGCCGTGCATCATGCCGGCGCCGAAGAAGGTGCCGAGGGCGTCGGCCGCTTCCTTCTCCATGCCGATTTCGGCAGAGAAGGGCACGAGCAGAGACTGGGCGCAGTTGTAGTGGCGTCCGCCGGGATTTTGACGCAGGATTTTTGCTTCTTCGAGGTGGTTCATGGTTTCGTCCTCCTTGAATTTATCGTGGTTCCCTTATTCTACCTGCTTTTCGCTTCGAGTGCAAAGACTTTGTTCAGCGCCCTTCGGGCTTGACTTCTTGGACTTTCATAGTAAGCTACACGCACAAACGTCCACTTCGTGGACATTGTGCGCCGCCCTTAATGA
>ERZ772957.567-NODE-567-length-28782-cov-4.454381_pt1 | contig 28782 bp, 22 predicted proteins | sample MGYA00580682_ERZ772957 | MGnify/ENA primary metagenome ERZ772957 (study PRJEB29015, sample SAMEA2737921) | human oral metagenome | biome: human oral; feature: human-associated habitat; material: dental | place: China | collected 2025 ...
CCGAATTTCTGTTCAAGGATTTTTACCGGTACTTTGCCTTTACGAAAGCCCGGTATTTGGAGCTGTTTCGCATATTTTTTCGTTAAAAGCGCATATCGGTTTTGCACCTCATCCTGTTTAACGGTAATCGAAAGTTTCATCCGAGACTTTTCGATAGGGGTAAATTCTTTCGTAAAATTCATTGGCATATCCTTATGGTACTAAAAGGGTTTCTCGCAAGAGAACTTTATTCTTTACCGGCACTATCCGGTTAAAAAAAAAGCGATTCGGATGTACCGAATCGCTTCTGTAAGAGCGGGAAACGGGGATTGAACCCGCGACATCCACCTTGGCAAGGTGGCGCTCTACCACTGAGCTATTCCCGCAAAATATATCGCTCGGTATGTACTGCTGTGGAATCCTGCGAGAGGAGGGACTTGAACCCTCATGCCGAGGCACCAGATCCTAAGTCTGGCGTGTCTGCCAATTCCACCACTCTCGCTCACAAAGTGAGTCGAAACAATATACCGATGATTCTTAGGAATGTCAAGTCCTAGCCTTTAGGCTACTTACCTTCCTATTCATCTGAGCCATGCAGGCTTCGAACCTGCGACCCACAGATTAAGAGTCTGTTGCTCTACCAGCTGAGCTAATGGCCCTAAATTAATTGTCAAACAACATTTGTTGTTTATGCGTCCGACAGGATTCGAACCTGCTACAACCGGATTCGAAGTCCGGGACTCTATCCAGATGAGCTACGGGCGCGCATTTGTGATAATCGAACCTGTTTGGATGAGGGTGCCTGGTGGGGATTGAACCCACGACAACCAGATCCACAATCTGGCGCTCTACCACTGAACTACAGGCACCAAGTTATCGACAAGCGAAACTATATATCATAACGCCTTCCTTAGTCAATAACCTGCCGCTCAAAATTAAGGAATTTTTTGAGTTTCGTATGCTTCTATTTTACTTCAAAAATTATGGACTTTTCTTCGTTCTCAAGTTTTACGGTCAGCGTATGTAATCCTTTTTCAAGCGGAATGGTGAAAGCGAAGGGACGGAGGATTCTTGTTTTTTTTCCGTTCTCGGAAAGTTCTTTTCCGTCGTAAAGTACCGTAAGTTCATCTTTTTTTGAAATTCCTCCAAGGACGTTTATGGGAATTCTTTGTTCTTTGATGTCGGTTTTGTCAATGTAGAAAACGCTTCCGTTTGCAGGGCTCGCGATTTTTAATTCCGAAGTGGAATATTCTATAAATGAGTTCGTGTGGTTTTTTGAAATCCAGCCTTGATATTCTGCAGGATAGTGGGTTGTTAGAATTCCTTTGGAATTCCGCCTGTGCCAATCGCAGTTGCAGGATTGGATTGTCCGTTCACGGGAGATTTCTACATATTCTTCAAGAGTTGTCGGGCAATCTTCGTTCGGTTTCATTCCGGAAAGCGAACAGATTTTTGATTTTCGGAAGTTTTCGGGGTCTTTGAAGTCAAGCTTTTCGTCCTCGGTCAGAAAGTCAAGAATTTCTTTTGCCGCCTGTGCCGGAAGCGAGCTTCCTGTCTTTCCGATTACTGTGTTCCCTGAAAAGTTTCCCATCCAGACGGCGACTGTGTATTTTGGTGTGGCACCAACGGCGACTATGTTTTGGAACTGATTTGCGGTTCCGGTTTTGAAAATTGAAGGATATTTTGTAAGGAATGTCTGGGAATAGCCGAATCCTGTTGCCCTTGCGCTTTTGTCTTTTAGAAAATCGCAGATTATTCTTGCCGTGTCAGGCTCGAAGACTTTCCTTTTTTTGCCTTCCGTTCCTTTTATATATGTGGGTTCGATGTAGATTCCGTCCCTTGGAAATACGGAGAAAGCGGACGCAAGCTCAAGAAGGCTCACTTCGCCTGCGCCGAGCGCAAGTCCGAGGTCGGCTTTTTTTCCGCTTTTTTTTAAGGATTCAAAGCCGAGCGAATACAAGACTTCAAGATAGTACGGCACGGACAGTCTTGAAAGGATGTAGACCGCAGGCACGTTCAGGCTTGAGGCAAGCGCCATTCTGAAAAGGACAGGTCCGTTGTAGCGGTTGTTGAAATTTCTTGGAAAATATATTTTTTCGCCTCCGAATTCCATCGGAACGTCAGCAAGTACGCTCGTTGGAAAAAAAAGCGGTGAAGAGTCTTTTCGCTTTTCGAGGGCGGCTGCATAAAGGAAAGGCTTCATGGAGCTTCCCATTTGGTTTGGAGTGAGAACTCCATCAATCTGACCTGAATGCCATTTGTCGAACCAGTCGTTGCTTCCCACCCACGAAAGGACTTTTCCTGTGCTGTTTTCAAGGACTACGGCAGCCGCGTTGTCGATTCGGGAATCTTTCGCTTCGGAAAGCTTTGCGTTCACGCAGAATTTCGAAAATTCTTGTATGTCGAGGTTCACGCTAAGGTCGCACCGTGAGGCAAATGGCGGAATTTCCTTTTTTGCTTTTTCGACAAGATGCGGAAATCGGAAAGGCCAATCGTAGGCTTTTCCGCCGAGATTTTTTGCCGTTTGGACGAGTTTTTTTTCGGAAAAACTGAAGACAAAGGCGGCTTTTTTTCCTGCGATTTCAGGATTTGAAAGCGGATTGTATGTAATCGGACGGCGGGGGATTATCGAAAGCAGCATCGCCTCTTCTTTTGAAAGTTCACGCGCGCTTTTTGAAAAATAATAATGTGCGGCACTTTCGATTCCTTCCACGTTGTTCCCGAACGGAAGGTTGTTCAGGTAAAGCTCAAGAATCTTTTTTTTGGAAAGTTTCGCCTCCAGCCTGAACGCCGCGTCCGTCTCTTTTATTTTTGAGGTAAGATTCCGTTCTTTTTCCCCATAGACAAGACGAGCAAGCTGCATCGTTATCGTGGAAGCTCCGCTTACCGTCCTTTTTCCGACGATGTTCTGGAAAGTCGCTCTAAAAATCGCCTGAAGGTCTATTCCTTGATGAAAGAAAAACCTTCTGTCCTCGGATTTTATGAAGGCTTTTTTTACGTGTTCGGGAATATTTTCATACGGTATAAATTCCCTTCTAAGACCTCCGTCAAGGGCTGTAACGTAGATGAGCCTTTCGTTTCTGTCGTAGAACTGCACGCTGTAATTCCGCTTTTCAAACGATTTAAGTTCGGGAAACGGAGACAGCGCATAGTACAGAAAAATGAGTATCGGCACTGAAATCAATGCCGATACCCAAAAAACTTTTGCAGAAAAGCGAAAAATCCGCATTTATTCGATTGTGTATATGTAGCCGTCGGAGCGACCGAAGCGTTCGGCGGAGTACATACATTCTGCCAGGGCAGGAGTTACAGGATACACGCCTCTTCTTGCGGCTCTGAACAGGAACGAAACTTCGTGTTCTCCTTTTTTGAAATTGTCCCAGAAGCACTGAAATTCGTTGTCGTATATCACTGAATTTGAAAGCGAAGTCCACCATTCGGATTTGATGGATTCATTTTCTACTGAGCCTGAGGTTTTGAACCTTGGATCAAGAATTTCAGCTCCTGATGGAATCGGAATTCTTAGAGCCACGTTGTACGCATCCATCGTGGATGATACTGTTACCGTGATTTTGTACGTCGTTCCGCTTTTAAGGCTGTACACAAGATTTCCCGTGTTCGGCTCGATGTTATTCTTTTTTTCGGTGTCGTAGATTGTGTATCTAACATCGAATCCGTTGTTCCGCTTTGAAATCGTTTCGTCGGGAAGGGCGTATTTTAGTTCCGCATTATAGTAAAGTTTTCCGGTTCCGTTTGCGCTGAACTTCAAAAGGAACGGTTCGTCCTTCTTCAAGCCCGAAAGGATAGGACCTTCGAATTCTCTTTTTACGGTTATCGGTTTTGCGCCCGCTCCCTTGAAACTTCCTTCGGAGAAAGTGATGTTTTCGATAGTCGCTTTTCCCTTGAAATCTGTGTAATCAAGATTTCTTCCCTTTATGACATCGTTGAACGCTTCGAGTATGTTGGAAGTCGTGGCGGTGGATGCCCAGTATCCGTTCTGGCATTCGGAAAGAAGGTTGTATACAAGGCGGTCGACCATCTCGTCGCTAGGATTGATTCTTGTGAAAAGCTTCAGGATTTCCGCAGTCTTGTCGATGTCCGTGTGGAATATGGAACTGTTCCTGTATCCGATAGGATCTGTTATGTCAACCGACCTTAGGTTAGGTCTCATGTACATACGGATTCTTTCTGCAAGATACCTTGCTTTCTCGATATTTTTATTTCCGCCTTTGTTCATGTATGAAAGTGCGGTTAGCGCTCCGATGTAGTGGTCTTTTTTCGCTTCTTCCTCAAACAAAGGATAGAAAGAGTCAAGCGAGTCGTCATCCAGCATTGAAAAGACGTACAGCGCATACGCCATGTCGTTTGTTGGCAGATTTTTTCCCTTTGATTCCGAATTTTTCATTATTTCCGTCTTTATGTATGAAAGAAGGTTTTCTATGTCGATGGGGAAATCTTTGTGCTTGTAGCCTCGGTTCATCGCCGTGGCGTATATGTGCGCCATGCGGAGCGAGACGTACAGGCTTGAAGTCTTTGTTCCGGGCCAATAAGGAAATCCTCCGTCGTCCAGCTGTTCGTTCTTCCAGTTTTTGAAATGCGATATCACGCATTTTTTTGTGTTCTTTATTTTTGAATTCAAACCGAACACGTCTATGTATTCTTCAAACATGACCAACGGAAGTATCTTTGACGACTGCTGCTCAAGGCAACCGTAAGGATAGTCGAAAACGTAGTTCACTGCCGAACCCAAAAGTCCAAGCCGTGTCGCATCGAGAGTTACCGAAAGGCTTCCTTTTCCATCTTCCGCAAAGGACGGAATGACTATTTCTTCCGCCGCAGATACGGATTTTCCCTTGAAACTGTCCGTTGAGCCTTGGAGAGCTACCGTTTCCATGCAGTATGTTTTTTCTATCGTGAGCCTTGAGACAAGCCTTTCTTTTAGGACTCCTGATTTTATCCTGTAGACAAGTTCTATGTCTCCGTCGTCCTGAGCGGCGATGTCAAAGTATACGGCGGATGTTTGTCCGCCAGCGACTTTTACGGTATGGACGGTTTCTCCGTCGATGAACGCGCTTCCGGCTTTTGTGAGAAGACCCATCGTTTCGTCATCCGGAGAATTTGATTTTGGACTTCTTATGCTTACGCTCACTTCGACCTCGTGGCTGTTCGCATCAAGGTTTGTAAGGATGACTCCGCATTCTGCCGTGTCCCTTTCCCTTAGCCGTCTTGGCTGCACCGCCTGTACGTTTATGGGATTCTGCACCGCAAATTCATTTTCTTGGATTGCAAGAAGTTCTCCGTTCACGCCGAACGCCGTAAGTCTGTACGTTGTAAGTGAGTCCGGGACACGGAACGAGACGCTTGCGTTTCCGTCCTTGTCCGTGATTATGCTCGGCTCGAAAAGTGCGGTCGGTCTAAAGTCCTTTCGCTCGTCTTCGTCCTTGTCGTCGTCCTCATCGCCTCCCTGAAGATTTTTTATGCTGTACGTTACAGGATCCATGAGGTATGCCCTTGAGTCTCCGCCTGATACTCGCAACCTGAAATTGTACTCGTCGTAGAAGAATTTTATAGGATTTGGGACATGGTAATCTATAAGGTCAAGAACTGCCCTGTCTACTGCCATAACTGTTATTTCAGAATTTGCAAGCGGTTTTCCAGCCTTGGTGGCTTTTATGTTAACCGTAGCAGTGTCGCCCGGTCTGTACACGGGACTGTCGGTTTCAGCCTGTATTGAAAACGCCCTTACAAGCGGATTCACAAAAAGCATCGTAGCTCCGTAATATCCTTTGGGCTTATCCATGTCCCTTTCGCCGTATTCGTGCGTTGGTTTTCCTTTGCGCACGGAGTAGGATGATACTGTAACATAGCATACGGGTACGTAGTTTCGTGCGACAGGAACATCGATTACCGTCGTGTTTTCAGGGATGTGTCTTATTTCTTGGGTGAAGATTCCTTCCCGTTCGACGCATATAAGGTAGTCGCCTTTTTCCAAGGGGCTTTCAAGAAGAACCTGGGCTGTCTCGCCGGGGTTGTAAAGGTTTTTGTCAGGAGTGAGTTTTAGCGATGTGTCGTCGTCCGAGAAAAAGCAGCTTGCGTCGCTTCCGGTTATATAAAAGTCCCTTGACGATGTTGAAACGCGCCCTTTTTTGTCTGTGGCGGAAACCGTCAGGGTGTAGTAGCCTGCCTTCTGCGGAACAAGAGTAAGTTTTGTTACAGGCGATGCCTTTATGCTTCCTTTTGATTCTGTCTCATGATGTTCCGTGTAGCGTTTGTAAAGAGAGTCGTCAACGCTGTTTTGTATGTCATAAGTCCAATAATGCCTTGTGAACGTGTATTCTATTGCTGATGAGGAAATTGACATGTCCTCGACTATTTTCTCGTCGGGGCTTACCATCACAAGAGGAATTGACATCTCTTTTTTTGTTTTCACAAAGCCGCCTTTTCCGTTGACAGGGCCGATTCCCATGTAGAACATGGCGGGGTTCACGAATTTTGACGATGAAAGGGTTATTTTCTGGTTCGACTCGTCGGTTACGTCCACTTCGACCCTGTAAATGTATGGAGTACCTTTCATGTTCCCTTCGGTGGAGCAGGAGATTTCCGCCGTTCCTTTTGACGAAAGAATCGAAGAATAGCTTGCGACGTGTTTTCTTCCTTCATAATCGTCGTCCCAATAGGTATTTATGCCGAACTTGAATTTTTCAAGTTCCTTTGCCGAAGGAGAGAATGTTGCAGGCTCCGTGTACCAGTTTGCCGCATACGGCTGATGGGCAAGGTAGCCTCCTGCAAGATATGAGGCGTTCACCGATGCCTTTACCGAATCTCCTGCGTAGATATCCTTTTCTTCGGTTGTGACAGCGCCTTGAATTTTAAGTTTTTCGTAGTAGGCGACCGTAAAAGACACCTCGGAGGCATAGGTTTTTGTGCCTCTTTTATATTTTATTCTGTATCGTCCGGGTTCAAGTTCCTTAGGAAGCGAAAATTTTCCCCAGAAACCGCCGGAAGCGCTCGTTGTTCCTTGCAGCATTCCATATATGGATGAATCGTTCCATGAGTTTTTTTCAAGGGTTACAGTGTATTTTCCGGCGAACGGGACAAAACTTCCCATCTGCTGGTTTCTGTCTATCCCTCGGAACGTTACAGTTTCTCCGGGTTTGTAGACTCCTCTGTCAACGAACATGAACGTCCTCGGTTTTTCAGTGAGCGCTTCGTTTATGTACCCCCTAGGAATTCCCCATGCCCAATGGTCGTTCGGTCTAAAAGTTATTTTGTCTCCGTTGGATTCAACCACGACCGCTATATAATTTTCGTCGTAGTCCGATTCAAAAAGTGACTGATATCTTTTGTCCCCGTTTATGACGGCAAGTCCGTTTTCGTCGGTGAGGGCAGAATCGGAAGGAAGCCCTCTTTTTTCGGGGGAATATGACCTTAGGTAGACTTTAGCGCCGATTACAGGCTTGTCGGTTGAAAGAGTTCTTACCATGACCACAGCCTTGTTTATTCCGAACCGTACAGTTGCTCCAAGGTCAGTAACCTGAAGGTTCAGGAAGTTTTTCGATGGAGTGTATTCAATGCTGTCATACTCATATTGAAGGGTTTTTATGTCCGCCTCGAACATGACGTTTCCTTTTCCGTTTGTAAGATACGGTTCAAGATCTATCTCTTGGAATTCCCTTATATTTTCTTTTGTCGAGCCGCCGAAAAATGTTCCGCCGCCTTTTTCGCTCGTCCAATATTCTTGCCAGCCCGGAGTGTAAAGCGGATCTGTGGATTTTGAGAGTCTATATGCGCTTTCTGCGTTTGCGTTCATGTACTCAAAAATCAGTTTGTGCGGAAACTGGGATTCAAGCATCTTTGTTCCGCTGTCAATGAATCTTGCGTAGCCTGATATGTGGCGGCCCTTTACATTGTCCTGTATCTCTTTTTCGAGGTTTGCGCCGTATATATCACGGAGATTTTTGGAAATCGTTATCTTTCTTTCTTCTTCCGGAGGAATCTTCAAGAACTGGAGCGTAAGAGTTTTTCCGTATATCGAAAAGTTTGCATCGTCAAGTTTTATGCCTTCCACGGACACTGCGTTCTTTACGGAGGTCTTGTCTATTTCCTTGTTGAACCTGAACGTCCATGAGACGGTGGACTGTAAGTAGCCGCTTGAGTTGTAGCTTTCTTTTAATATGAACGGACGCTCGGTAAAATATCCTTTTTTGTGGAAAGTGTTGTTCAGCGCGTCGTATGATTCCACAGCTATGTAATGGTCTTTTTGCAACGGAGATAATATTGTTATGTAGAACGAGTTTGAAAGCAAAGCGTCTTGCATGGAGTCGTTGCCATTTTCTTTGCTGTAGTCCGGAATGATTGAAAAACTTAAAGGCTGAGCCGACCATTGACCGCTGTCTTCCATGGAAACCTTGATTAGATTTTTTGCACTTTCCTGCGTAAGGTATCCGTTGAACCTGACTTTAAAAAACTTTGCATCTTCCAGTCTTAGTCCGGCCTCATCCGAATAGCGTATGTTTTTAGTTGTGTCTTTTTTTGCATTCTCTTCGGGAAGTATGTCAACTATTTCCAGTCTTAGTCCGGCTTCATCCGAATAGCGTATGTTTTTAGTTGTGTCTTTTTTTGCGCTCTCTCCGGGAAGTATGTCAACTATGAAAGGAACTGCCGATTTTGCCGTAAACGATTTTGAGCCCGAAAGTTTCTGCCCTCCGATTGACTTTACCGAAGACGATATGGTTACGGTGTATTCCACCAGCGGATCTAAAGGTTCTGCCGCCTCAAACGAAAGGTTCCTTGTTCCGTACCATATGTATTTTCCCCTGATTTGTGGGCTTATGCTCATAATCAAGCCTGCTTCTTTCTGGTATTTTTCAGGATTAGAGAGTGCTGCAAGAGCGATGACAGGATGGCTGAATTCTACGTAAAATTCAGGATTTTTTATTGAGCTCGGAATAAGGTCTTTAGGTCCCCAATCCTTTATAACAAGCGGACCGTTTTCGTCTGCTTTTTCATCCTTTATCGGCATCGCCATTCCGTCGGCACTATTTCTTTCTTTTTCAAAATCTTCTTCTGAAAAATCAGACTTTACGGGGTTCTTCGCCCTTTTTTCGGCTTCTTTTTTTGCCTCGCTTTTCATGGACGAGACGTATTTTTCGTAGTCGATGTCGCTAACTCGTTTTTCATGGTATTTTGTCTTGTATTTGTTCAGAGGTCTAAGTCCGGGAATGAACGATGTGCTTTTTTCGCTTGAAGGTTCGGGGCTTTCAAGTCTTACTTTGCCGGGAACGGACGGTTCTTCCGCTTTTTCAGGTCTGTAGTCCAGGTTGAAAAAATCTTTAGCATCTATGAACGAATAATCTTCGTATTCTATTTCATTGTCCGCAAATTGCCCTTCTGCCAATGAAAATACTTTTGAATTGCCTGAAAGTCCGTCTTTATTTTTATCGCATGAGATTGTAAAGAAAACGGCGATTGAAATGAAAGCGATTGCAAACCTGTTTTTAAACATTTTAGCCCCCGGGTTTTTATAACAAGTGTGAAAATTATACCAAATATGCCATGCTTTTTAAACTCCATCTTTCTATGCATAAAACGCCGTGTCCGCTGATTTATTCCTGCCGCATAAGAATAAAAATACTAAAGTTCATTTTCCAAATTCCGATAAGGAAATGAGGTTTTAAGGATTCGTTCCTTCCTTTGAGGAGATTTGCATGAATCGAGATTATGCTGAAGTTCTTGAAAAAGAAGATAAGGTTATTTCCGAAATGCTTGTGGAACAGAACAGGTTGAGGAAAGCCGTAATCGAAAAAGACTGGATAGAACTTGTGGATGTGACCGCAAGGCTTAATTTTCTGATGGATTCTTTCAATGAACTCGACGCAGAAAGAGAAAGCCTTGCTTCGGAAAAGAAGACCTATTCTGAGGAAGAAAATAATCTTTTGGCGCTTGTAAGGGGAAAACTCGTTCAATGCAGAAGCGAAAATAAGGCGTTGGGCGATTACATAGATATTACGAAAGGCTTTGTGCAGAAAACCATCGACGAAGCTCTTCCGCAGAGCAAGAACAGGCTGTATTCAAAGAAAGGCTACATAGTCCAGCAGCCGGAAAGCGTGGTTGTGAACACACTGTTCTGATTTTATAGAGAGGCGAAAAATGGGATCGACATTTTCAGGAATAGAACTTGGAAAACGCAGCATCATGGCGCATACGGATGCCATCACCACGGCAGGTCATAATATTTCAAATGCATCCACCGAAGGGTATTCACGTCAACGAGTGAATATGAAGGAATTTGACCCTCTTTACAGACCCGACTTGGAGAGGGCAGAAAGGGCGGGCATGATAGGTCAGGGAATCGATACTCAAAGCGTGGAGCGAATCCGTGACGAAATGCTTGATCAGCGAATCACTTCGATTCAGAACGAAGAATCCTACTGGAAGACAAGAAGCGACTACTACACGATGATAGAGGCTGTCTACAACGAACCTGAGGAAGTCTCTATAAGATTCAACATGGATAAATTCTGGGAAAGTTGGCAGGAACTTTCAATGCATCCTGAAAACCAGGCTTCAAGGCAAGCTGTGGTTACAAGAGCCGAATCTTTGACCGATTCAATAAGGACAAAGTGGGATTCACTTACCGGAATCGGAAGCCTTATAAATTCAGACATAGAGACCACCGTAAAACAAGTGAACGACTATGCAAAAGAGATAGCTGCAATCAATAAAGAAATCGTAAGAAGCCGTGCCATGGGCGATAACCCGAACGACCTTCTTGACAGGCGCGACCTTCTTGTGGACAAACTTTCAAAACTTGCAAACATAACCACCGACCGCCGGGATGCGGACGAGTTCATGGTTCATCTTGGCGGACAGGTTCTGGTTCAAGGGGGAATCGCAAGGGTTTTTGACATTGTAAGCCCCACGGACAACAACTCGTACAGTAAACTTGTATGGGACGACACAAGACTTGACGCAAATATTAAAGGCGGAATTCTCGGCGCTCTTATAGAACTTAGGGACATTGATATCCGTGAGGAAATCCAGGGTCTTAACACAATGACGATGAATTTTTCCGACCTTGTAAATGATGTTCATAGGAATGCGTACGGTCTAAACCATGTCACAGGTCTTGATTTTTTCACCCACAGACCGTTTGTTGAGAATGTGAACGGTAACTTTGACAGGGACGGCGACGGAGCGTTCGATAGCTCATACATATTCCGTCTTACAGGAACCACACGGCTTAACCTTCAGGAACAGATTGGACTTGAGGGTGTCATGACGCTTAGCGGACATTCAGGAAATGTTGAAGTTCCGTATCATCCGACTGATACAGTCGAGGCTGTCATAAACCGCATAAACGATTCAGCGGGCGAGGTAAAGGCATATCTTGACAGGAATAATAATCTTGTTCTCAAGGCGACCACCAGTCAGGATTCCGGAAACCCCGATTTTGTAATCCGTCATGTGGAAGATTCAGGCTTTTTCCTCACAGGATATTCCGGAATTCTTTCTGCAAGCGGAGAAGCAGGCGCGTTCGACTATGCAAGAGCCGATGCTGTAACTTCTCTTAACGGAGCTCAGTTTGCCGTGACTCCTGTCGTAAATCCGTCAGGCTACATAGAAGTGAACGAAGTCATAAAAAACGATGTCATGAGCGTGGCAGCCGCATACAGGGACGATTCGGGAAACATAAATCCGGGAGACGCGAGAGCCGCCATCGATGTTGCTTCCATAAGAAACACAAGAATAATGATTGGAAGCAAAAAGACCTTGGACGACTATTTTTCAGACAGCGTAACTAACGTGGCGTTAAAAGGCGAGCAGGCGGAGAACAATTTCAACAGCCATCTTGCAATAATGAACGACCTTAGAAATCTTAGGGATTCAATAAGCGGAGTGAACATCGACGAGGAACTTTCGGACATAATAAAATTCCAGCACGGCTACAACGCCGCGGCAAAATTCGTAAGCGTCTGGGACAGCCTCATCGACACGGTAATAAACCGTCTTGGAGTCTAGGTGTTCCAAGGCGAACATTTGTCAGGTGATATTTAGTTTTACGGGAGCAGCACATGAGAAGAATCAGTTCCGGCATGAACAATATGGATACGCAGTATGCGCTTAGAATCCAAGAAGGGAGGCTTAACCGGGCAAACAATCAGATGGGAAGCCAGCAAAAAATACAGCAGCTTAGGGAAGACCCGATTGCGGCAGGTCATCTTGTGCGCTACAAGTCCTATCTTGGGCGTGTGAATATTTTTGAGAAAAACGCAAGGACACTTACGGATAATTTTGCGCTCAGGGAAGGATACATGTCAAATTCCCTTGAAATCATGCAGAGGGTTCGTGAGCTTGCGGTCACGGGCGCAAACGGAATCTACACAAAGGACGACCTTAACAACATGGCGATGGAGGTTGACGAGCTTTTGAAGGAACTTGTCCAGAACGCAAACGCAATCTCCTCGGACGGAAATGCCGTTTTTGGCGGAACGAACACAAAGGCAGTTCCGTTCGAGATAGAGATGGGCGCGGTTCAGGGAAGCGGAGTTCCGCTCATCGAAAGCGTAAGGTACAACGGAAACATCGACACAAACAAAATCGAAGTTGACGAAAACAAATACATGACCGTTGACAACGCAGGAAACAGGACGTTTTGGGCGGAAGAGCAGCATCTTTTCGGCGGAAGGGATGCAAGTTCGTGGCAGGCTTCAAGCGACAGCGTGATTTCTGTAGACGGAATCAAGATAAACATAAATGCGGGCGACAATGTGTACGCCCTTGCAGCAAAAATAAACGAAAGCGGTTCTGCGGTAAAGGCAAACATAGATCCGGTTTCGAGAGGGCTTAATCTTCAGACAACGGACGCAAGGCAGCTTTGGCTTCAGGACATTCAGGGCGGCGCTCTTTCGGAACTTGGACTTATAAAGGATTCAGGACAGAAGCCGCCGTACAACATAGGAAACGGTGTCCGTGTTTCAGGCGGTTCGATGTTCGATACTGTCATAGCGTTCAGGGATGCGCTTCTAAAAGGTGACAGCGAATCCATAGGTTCTAGGGTTTTGGTTTCATTGGATGCCGGAATCAACAATCTTGTTACCCGCATAGCGAAGTCCGGAAGCGAATACGAGAGAGCACAGCTGAACGTCGCAAGAAACGGACACACCGCGCTTAACGTAACTGCTCAGGTGAGCCGGGAAGGCGACCTTGACATAACCAAGGCGATAACGGACATGAAAATGCTTGACTATGCGTACCAGGCGACATTGAGCAATGCCGGAAAAATGTATCAGAACACACTCCTGAACTATATGCGATAAGCGAGGAAATCATGGAAGTAGAAACAAAGGCTGACGGAATAGTTGAGGTAGAGGAAAGGCAGATTGTTACTTTCCCTGAAGGAATCCTTGGATTCGAGGATTTCCACAGGTACGCCCTGATAAATTCCAAATACGAGCCGTTCATTTGGCTTCAGTCCCTCGAAGAGAAAAATCTGGCATTCCTTCTTGTAGATCCGTTTTTGATTTGCAGTGACTATGAGGCTGACATAGACGATGAGACATTGGGAAAAATCCAGGTTTCCTCTCCGGAAGATATAGTCGTGATGGCTATAGTAACGATTCCTTCGGAAGGCTCTCCGATAACCGCAAATTTCTTAGGTCCTATCGTTATCAATCGAAAGAACAACAGCTGCATTCAGGTTGTGCTGAACGACAGCCGCTGGGACACGAAATTTGACATAATCAAAGCCTTGAAAAGCAAGGGGAACTGACATATGTTGATTCTTTCCCGAAAAACAGACCAACAGATAAAGATAGGGGAACAGATAACCCTTACGATAATAGAAATCAGAGGCGATCAGGTAAAAATCGGTGTCGAGGCTCCAAAAAGCGTGAAGGTATTCCGGGAGGAAGTTTTCAGCGCGATAAAGAACGAGAACACAAAGGCCGCTTCCGTAAGTACGGACAAAATAGGACCTCTTTCCCAAATGCTGAAAAACACCTGATTTTTAATTTTTTGTCTTGGCGGAAGCGAGATTTTCTTCCGCCTCGCTTTTCCTTATGTATACAGGACCGTCATAGTCCTTTATGCCGGTCTTTCCTTCCGAAAAATCTTTTTCCGCAAGATTCAAGAGTATATCCGTAGTTCCGCATGAAAAGGAAACGGAGCGGATAATATTTTTTGCGCCGGACTCAAGAAGGCTTTTCAATTTTTCAGAGTCAGGACCTACGACAAGAAAATCCTTATCCGTGCCGTAGCCTTCCAATAATCGCATGATATTATCGATGCTATAGTCTCCTTCCTCTACTATGCATTTTCCGTTATCGAACGCCTTTAAGTAAAACTTTTCCATATGCGCATCCATTGCGCTTATGATGATGAACGGAAGGTCAAGGAAAGGCTCTGCGTAGACATCAAGCACCGAATATGCAAAAAGCGGCTTGTCTGCGGCAAACTCTATGGCTTTCATTGATGCGTAGCCTATCCTTAGCCCGGTGAAACTTCCCGGCCCTTGCGATATTGAAAGAAAATCAAGTTCTTTCACCTCAAGAGCGCATTTTTCCATCACGGAAATGATTGCCGGAAGCAGAATCTCCGACTGTCTCATTCCTATGTCATATGTCTCAGAGACAGTTTTGTCGCCATTTCTTGCAGCTATGGATATTTTTGATATCGCAGTGTCTATGGCAAGAGCCTTCATTTATATTATTTCTCCGTATTTCCAGTTGTCTATCGTGATTTTTCGAGAGCCGTCGTCCATTGCCTCAAGTTTCAGCACGATGGCGGATTTTGGAAGTTCTCCCATTATCTTTTCGCTCCATTCGATTAGCGAGACCCCGTTTCCGTATAGCATGTCATCGACCCCAAGGTTCGAAAAATCCTCTTCTCCTTCAAGACGGTATACGTCCATATGGTAAAGAGGCATATTTCCTTCGTATTCGCTTATAAGGCAGAATGTCGGACTTGTGATAGTTTCTTTTACGCCTAAACTTTCTGCAATTCCTTTTGTTATTGTCGTTTTTCCCGCCGCAAGCGAACCTTGGAGCGCAATTATGTCGCCTTTATTGAGAAACTTTCCGATTTTTCTTCCAAGTTCTATGGTGTTCTCAGGCGTTTTTGTGTAAAGGGTAATCAGGGGAGTCTTCCTTCTTTGTCTTCGTCCAAAATATATGATTCAAGGGCTTTCTTTATAGGAATGATTGGATAGTTCAGGTCGCTGTCAAGGTTGATGTCTATGGTAGTTGTTCCGAACGGACTTGTTTCGATGGAGAAAGTTACGGAAGCCGTCAATGTGTTTCCCGGAACTTCTATCAAGACGATGCCTGAGAATTTTCTCATGTAATAAATATAACCTTCTTCTCTGTAGAGATCCCGAAGCCCTAGGATTTTCATAAAGTGCGATACTCCAATGTATTTTCTTTGCAATCGTTACATAACCTAGATATTCTAATCATAGTTGTAAACTTTAGCAAGAATCTTGTTTTGGTTTTCCGTACTGAGGCTGACGTACTTCATATGAAGACTGTATACCCCGGTAACGTTTGTCTTTCTGGATTTCACTATTGTTGCGACAGTTTTTATAGTTCCGTCAAAAAGATCAAATTCCAAACCTACAAGCTGTCCTTCTTTTATCGGAAGATTTGAGGCAATGCAACAGCCTCCGCCGGAAATATTTGTGAGATTTCCGACATATTTTTTGTTCTTCGGAATAAAAAGTTTATTTCCGTCCTCATCTTTTTTGACAGATACCGCGGTGAACCTGCATTTTTCGTTTACATCCACACGTTTGTTCTGCCGGCGGGCGTTTGTGATTACATCGCCGGAATGGCTTACGTACATCACAGTTTTTCCGTCCTGTTCCTGGTATCGAAGAATTCTTGATACGAATGCGTGCGGCATTCCGGAAGGGGAGAGGAACATGAATGCGATTTTTGTCATCGGCTCAGGTTTTGTCTCCGTTTCGTAGAATTGGGAAGGAATTTCTACAGCAAGAAAATTTTCGGCGTTCTCTTCCAAACTGCACGGGACTGTAGCTCCTTTTTTAAGGAGCATAGTGAGCTTTGTTTCGACGGGTATTGCTCGTGAGGTGTGGTAAACTACGGATTCTGCAAATATTTTATCAAGATAGAATTTAAGTTTGAAAAGGTTGTTTATTTTCTCTTCGGAAGCTGAGGTTTTTAAAGAAAGGTATGCGTTTTTGAAAAATCCGTCCAGTTTGTCGAATGTTTTTATTGAATAATATATGTTCGGGATTTTGAAGTTTCTGCACACGTACCACAAAATCGGGATGAATTCTTCTTTAAGCGAATATTTTTGTGCAAGTTTTATAACGTCCCTGTATTTTGTGGGACGCGCCATCTCTTTTTCTTTGAACTCCGGGGATTCTCTCTCTTTTTTCCTAAGCATTGCGACCGTCCACAAGCCTAAGAAAACTGCGACAACTACGGCAGCCGCTACTAAAACAAGATATATGACAGGATTCTGTCTTGATGCCAAAGGAGAGTTTCCAGCACGGAAGTTCAGATTCATTTTATTTCCTCCAGTGCGTCCGCCAGCGATTTCAACCTCGGGCATATCTCGTATTCGGCAAGATCGCCTATGCCTACGGTGTCGCCTGTTTTCAGGGCTTCTTCAAAATCTTCGAGTATGGGCGAAAAGTCCGCAAAAAATTCCGAAAGGGGCTTTTCCTCCACCCGAATCAGCGAAAATTCTTCAAAAAGACTTGCGAATGTTGCCGTGTGGCAAAAATCCTCAACGGCGTTCGCAAGAATCTTTATGTCGCCGTTCGCCTCATTGTCTTTTCCGGTTTGCAGGGCGAGCGGAACGTTTTCCATTTTTTTCGAAAGTTCCCTGAATACGATTGAAAGCCCCTTGAATTCCTCTTTAAGGGAATTTTTTGTTACAACGTCGAACTCGAATTTTTCGTTTCCCGAAAGTTCATGTTTTGCTTCTTCGTCGAAATTTTCCGCCGTGATTTTTTTCCCGTCTATAAGGATTCCGACAACAGCGGCATCCTGTTTCTGGCAGTCAATCTCGAACGCTTTAAGAATATCTCCTACTGTTTTTTCATCCTCGATTCTCGCGTCTATTTTTTCGCCGTTTACATGAATTTCCATCTGGAACTAAATCCCCCTTTTTATGAACTGTTATATTATAGCACCGATTCTAGCGGTTTGTGTTATTATTTCTGTTCGAGAAATTTGTTATGGCGGACTGCTGGCTTTCAAGGCTGTTTAGAGTGCCTTCCATCTGTCCGTATTTGTTCCTAAGTTCGGCTTCCTTTTGTTCCATCTGCGTCTCAAGTTTTGAGATTTTCTGCTCCGATGACTTTATCTTCGAGTCAAGAGACGAAGTTTTCATTGAAAATATTCCGCCGGTCTGAACATACGCAGTAATCTGTTTGTCAAGGCGATAGCCAATACCGGAATCTATTATTAGGTCGTTGTCGGAATCGTAGCCGAAAAGGTTTTTTACGTCGTCAAGATTTTTTTCAAGCATCTCGTCAAGTTTTTTTTCGTCAATCTCAAGATAGCCGCGCATTTTGCTCGGACTGTAGCCGCTGTAGGAACTTGCGTTTGTGGCGATTCCCAACTGGCTTAGCATAGTTACGGTGGCTTCGTCGGAATAAGGATAACGGGCTTGGGTTGCGGTCTGCACGCTGTATTTCAGGCTGGTAAGAGAGGAGTCTGCGATGAACATTCCGAGTTTTTTCTGCATATCCTTACGCTCGTCTTCCGAAAGATAGTCAAGTTCGTCTATTATCTCAGATTTGTTCTGCGTAAGGACGTTCACTTCGCTCATCGCCTGGTTGTATTTTCCCACAAAAGTGATAAGGGCTTCCTTTGCGGATTCCGTGTCCGGTTTTATGGAGATTGTCGCGGTTTTTTCAGTTTTTTCATGCAGATTCAGCGTCACTTCCGGAACAACATCGTCTATGTCGTTCGTGCTTCGCTTTATCGTGATTCCCTCGTACTTTATGATTGCGTCCTTTGCTATGCTTATCGGATGTTCAGGGGCGAATCCCATGCTTTCGTTCGGATTGTACACATGCATCACGGAAACTTCCAATTCTTTTCCCGTGTTCCTGTTCCGTATTGTTATGGCGTTTAGCCCTTTGAAATCGTCAAGGTTAATGTCGATTTCGGTTTTGCCTGACGTAAAAAGCGACGGGGTGGGAATCTCGAGTTCCTTTCCGTCGTCCGTGAGCGCAAACACGATCTGGTTTGAATGAACTTCGGGGATGGGCTCTATAGGTTTTGCGGGAACGTTCGGAAGATTTGCCTCGAAAGGGGAGTTTGTGATTGTGATGTCCCTGAACGTCGCCGACCCCGAATTCTGTATGACAGGTCTTGCGTTGTTTTCGTTCAGTTCTTCCGTGATGTCAGTAACGTCTTTTTTTACAAGCGAGAACGATATATGGGTGTTTGCCTTTCCTTTCGCATCGGACGGAATGGCGACCGTAAAGCCGCTTCTTGGGGGAACTTTTATCGAACCGTCATTTACGCTAAGTTTTGCCGCAGAAATTTCAGGAAGTCTTTCAGATTCCCTTGCGCCCGTGGAGCGAGGTTCGGAAAGTTCATTTCTGTTTGAGGCGAATTCTTTTGAATGTGGCTTTACCTTTGCTATCATTCCCGACGATTTTGCGAAACTCATCGCGTCGTCCTCGAATAAAAGCCTGTTTTCTTCGCCTGTCTTTAGGCTTTCGATTGAAAGAGTTTTTTTCCCCTTGGAGACTCCTATTACCCTGCTTGTTATAAGTCCGTTTCCACGTTTGTTAAGGGCAGCTGAAAAATCCGAAAGAGAGCCGCCTTTCCACCTCATTGAAACCGTCTTGTCCTGAATCCTGTATGTATATGTTCCCTGGGGAACTTTTGTGTCCGCATCAAGTTCCGACGTAAGAAATCTGTCCGCCTCGGCGGTTTGAATCACGTCGATTTTAAAAGTTTCGTACTGCGCTCCTCTTCCTGCGGTCGCACTGACCGCAAAGTCTTGGCTTGAATCCGCAGTCTTGTTGGAAAAAGGACTTTCGAATGAATAAAGCGTCTTTACAGTTTCACGCAGGGAAGACATTTTTTTGTTTATGCTCCTCCATGCGTCCTGCTCGTCCTTGTATTTGTCGAGGGTTTTCTGTTCCCTTGTGAGAGGGATTTTCTCGATCTGCATGAGTTTTTCGATTGTGCTTGCGGTATTGTATTTGTCTGTAACGCCTGGGATGCTTATTCCTGCCATGCTGTAACCTCTCGCCGAAAATCCGGAAGACTAAATCATCTGGTCGAAAAGAACGCCGATGGCCTTCCTTATTCTTAGCTTGAGTTTCTGCATATCCTCGGACGGTATTTCCTTTACGACTTGCTCGGTGCTTGTGTCAACAATCTTGACGACTACGCTGCCGAGTTCTTTGTTTACATTGAACTGAAGTTTTGTCCCCATCACCAAATCGGAGAGTTTTTGGAGTTCCTTAGCATCCGCTTCTATGTCTGCTTTCGTTTTGCTGATGCTGTCTATGACTTCCGAGCCGCCTCTTGAGATAAGAGCGTCTTCGGAGACACTCTTTGCATTTTGGGCGAATCTTGAGTCTTTCCCTGTGGCGGAACTTTTTACCGGACCATCCGTGGTCATTTTTTGCCCTATAGAACCAATGACATTCATAAGGCTTCCTCCTTGAAAGAAAAGAATGGGAGAGGGGCGCACCCCTCCCATTCCACGTAAAAAGGTTTTGGATAAAGATGACATCCAGAAATCTCTATGAAAACCCTTTCTGCGATTTTTTAGCTCAGCAGTGCAAGTACGTTCTGAGACTGTGAGTTTGCCTGTGCAAGCATTGCAGTACCTGATTGTGTGAGAATCTGGTTCTTTGTGAACTCTACAATCTCTCTTGCCATGTCCGTATCTCTGATACGGCTTTCTGCGGCCTGAGTGTTCTCTGCGGCGATGTCTACGCCTTTTGCTGCCATCTCAAATCGGTTCTGGTAAGCACCGAGGTCAGCCCGCTGTTTTGAAACAGTCTTCAAAGCGGCATCTACAGTACCCAAAGTGGAGTTTGCCGTTTCGGGAGTTGCGATTGTAACCGCCTCTCCGCTGTCCTGAGAGCCTTTAAGTCCAAGAGCCATGGCTGTCATCGTTCCTATGTAAACCCTGGCGTTCTGATCCATGTTTGCTCCGATATGGAACTGCATGATTTCAGTGGAATTTTCAGCAAAGCGACCGGTAAGAAGGTTCATACCGTTGAACTGTGCCTGGCTTGCAATTCTGTCAACTTCAGTGATGAGCTGCGAAACTTCCACCTGAATCTGCATACGGTCTTCCGCACTGTAGATTCCGTTGGCAGACTGCACGGCAAGTTCCCTTACTCGCTGGAGAATGTCTGTGGTCTCCTGCAGGTAGCCTTCCGTTGTCTGAATGAATGAAACACCGTTTTCGATGTTTTTTGATGCCTGGTTCAAGCCTCGGATCTGGCTTCTCATTTTTTCAGATACTGCAAGTCCTGAAGCGTCGTCGCCGGCTCGGTTGATTCGTTCGCCGGAAGAGAGTTTTTCGATGTTTTTCATTATACCGTCATTTGAAATGCCCAGTACACGATCAGCATACAAAGAACTCATGTTGTGATTAATAATCATAGTTGTTTGCCCTCCATGTGATTTCACTGAACGCAAAACTTCATGCTTTGCGTTTCCGCCTTCATACGGGCTTGAGAAGGATTGCGCCCCCTTGCTCAAGTTTCAGACCCTTTCGGCAGAAGGGGAAGCTGTAATTTCTTAAAGCTGCCGCTTACGCCGCTATGAAGTATGGAAGGACAAGTTTTTCAAAGATCGCACGACCTGCCTGAAAACAAGCCAAAATAGTGTTCAAAATTCAATGTGTGATGATTTGGTAGAAAAGAAAAGCATCAGGTAAACACCGCACATCGTGAACAGGGCAGTAAAGCCCTGTTCACGGATTATAGTACACTATCCCGGTAAAGACAAGACATTATTTAGACTTTGCCTTTAGCCGAACGGCTGATTTTCAGTAATGCTTTGCATCTTTTGAAAATCCGGCGTTCAGCAGCGGGCATTGCCTAAAAAACTGTCTTTAAAGAAGTTCCGTCTCCGGCGTAATTTTGTGCATTACGCGAACGGTTTTCCATTCGCATAATGTATCAGCCGGAGAGAATGTTCAAGTCAATCTGTCTATCGAAGAAGGCTCAAAACATTCTGACTCTGGCTGTTTGCCTGAGCAAGCATTGCTGTTCCTGCCTGCTGGAGTACAGAATTCTTTGTAAACTCTACCATCTGTGCTGCCATGTCCGTATCACGGATTCGTGATTCGGAAGCCTGAAGGTTCTCAGATGAAATATCCAAACCTTTGACGGCGAATTCCATTCGGTTCTGGTAAGCACCGAGATCCGCACGCTGTTTGTTGATCTTCTTGAGACCCTCGTCGATAATGCCGATAGCGCGGTTGGCGTTTTCTGGTGTATCAAGCAGAATTTTTTCTCCGTTGCTGATTTCTCGGATTCCCAACGCCACTGCGGACATTGTTCCGATGAAAACCTGCATGCGCTGGTCCATGTTAGCTCCGATGTGGAACCACATTGACGCTGTCACGGAGTTTTCTCCTGTTGGCTGAGCAAATCGTCCCGTAAGCATGTTCATTCCGTTGAACTGGGCTGAACTTGCTATGCGGTCAACTTCGGATACGAGCGCTGAAACCTCAACCTGAATCTGCATGCGGTCTTCCGCACTGTAGATTCCGTTGGAAGACTGGATAGCAAGTTCGCGGATGCGCTGCATGATATCCGTCGTCTCCTGAAGGTAACCCTCGGTTGTCTGGATGAATGAGATTCCGTTCTCAGCGTTCTGAGAAGCCTGGTTCAATCCGCGAATCTGGCTGCGCATTTTTTCGGATACTGCAAGTCCCGAAGCGTCGTCTCCAGCGCGGTTGATTCTCATTCCAGATGAGAGCTTTTCCATGTCTTTTGAAAGATCAAGACCCGTGATTCCCAGCTGACGATTGGCATAGATTGCCGACATGTTGTGGTTGATAACCATAGTATTCCTCCTTGGAATATAAAAAGGTAACGTCCGTGTTACCCGAAATTTTTGCAAAAATGTGCATATGTTTTCAAGGCTGCATCTACACACTTTTGCAACAGAAACGCTCGGAGCCTTACAGCACCTACATTTCTTTTTAGTTTTTCGGCATGGGAAATTAAAAACTTTAGCGAAAAAATAAAAAAAATGATTTTTTTTAGGGAACTTTGAAAATGCGATGTCTTAACTTGCGATGATAGGGCAAGTTAAAACTCGGAGGCATCATTATAAAATGTTGTCGATTATTTTTTGGATAAGCCTTGAAGCCTTTCCTCTGTGCGAGATTGCGTTCTTTTCGTCCGCCGTGAGTTCCGCCGCGGTTAGAGCAAGGCTTGGAATAAAGAATATCGGGTCGTAGCCGAAGCCTCCTTCGCCCCTTGCTTTGTCGATTGACTCGACGATAGTTCCTTCCATGGTTTCCTGCACGACAAAAAGCCTGTCGTTTCCAAGATACAGAATCATGGAACACGTGTAGTGTGCGGAACGAGGACCGTTCTTGAACGTCGACGTGTCAACTTCTCCTTTATCCAAGGCGGTGTTCAAACTTTCTATAAGAAGCCGGTTTTGCTCGCTTTGCGGAATTTTAGAGCCGTCGGGCATTCCTTTTGGGAAAAGCGGTCCTCCGTAGCGGGCGGAGTAGATTCCGGGGATTCCGCCGAGCGCATCCACCGAGATTCCTGAATCGTCCGCCACTACGGGAGAGCGTACTATTTGGTAGAGCGCCTTCGCCTTTATTATGCCGTTCTCGTAGAAGGTGAAGCCGTCTTCCACAGGATCGAAATCGATTTTTTCGTCCCTGGGGATTACGACAGTGTGGGCTTTAAGGATTCGGGAGAATTCCTTTTTTTTATTCAAGTTTCCTGTGGCTAAATAAATCTTCATTTCGTTTGAAAATATAGCCGAAACATCATTTTTAGTCCACGCTGCCTTATTCAGACTGAACGCGCTTTCATAGCTGAACCTTCGCGGACTCCACTTCCGCCCTGTCTATTTTCAGAAGGTCGTTTGCATGATTCAGGTAGTAACCGACCTGCCTTTCGCAAATTCCGAGTATGTTTGCAATGGATTTGTTGGTAGGGCAGACTTTGTATGACTCGTTTTGCAGGTGGTCGGTTTTGTTTATCCATTTTTCCGTGTGGAACTTGCACAGACGCTCTATGTTGTCAGTGGGCAGATTGCAGTCCTTGAGGTTCTGAATCTTTTCTATGCATTTTCTGCGCTGATAGTACGAAAAATCCCGCCTGTCTTTCAGTTCCTCGTATTTTTTTTGTTTTTCATCCAGCGTAAGCTTTAGAGAATTTATAGCTTTCATGAACTGTTCAAAATCCACTCGGCAGAATTTTGCTATTGTGGAAAGATTTTCTTCGTTCAGGTAGAAGCAGGATTTTAGTGCGATTACAAGGGTGAGTTTCCGCTCAGTCTCGTTGGACTTTGTAAAGTTACAAAGCACATCCGCAACGCTAAGAGCGTTTCCGGATGAGTTTTTAAGTTCTTCCGGAAGCTTTTTAAGCTGCTTTTTCCTTGTGTACGGCGCTTTTTCTTTTTCGGAAAGCGAATACGGCTTAAAGTGCATTATTTTGTATTCGAACTCGTTTTTCTCGTACTTTTCTTTTGCGCTTTCGTACTCCGTTCCTTCAACTTGTTCAAACGTCTTCTGCTTTTCGTACCGGTTGTAGTTTTCCCTCTTTATTGATTTTATCTGATATCTTATGAAGGAGCATAGATATGTCTTGAACAGGCAGTAGTCTTTTCTGTAATGCTCGAAAAGGAAATGCCCGTTTTTCATAATTGCGAAGTACAGGTCGCTTGTGATTTCTCTTGCGTTTCCTGTTATTCCGAATTTGCGAGGATGCCGAGTTATCTCTTCTCCTATTAGATTCAAGGCATCTTTTACACTGATTTTTTTCCTGGATACAAGTTCCGGAAGATTGAATACGTCGTCTCCATTTACGTTCATTCTTTCATCCTTTTTATCGCTTAGATACTTTCTGTTTATCTTTTCGGATTTTCTTTTAAAAAAATGAAAATGAAACGGTGGAAATAATTCCGAAAAACTATAAAAAATCTACATTATTCGGGCAAATTCCTTTATTATTGCGGGGATAAGACTTTCAAGGCGGCCTTCGCAGCTTACTCCTGCGGCATTTTTGTGTCCGCCGCCCCCGAATTTTTTGGCGACGGAACTTACGTCCACTTTGTCCCGGCTTCTGAATCCGGCGGTGCAGGTGTTCTCCGTTTCCTGGCGGATAAACGCTGCAGCTTCGACTCCCTTTGTCGAAAGGAGAGCCTGATAAAGAAGGTCGGAATCTCTTCCTTCCTGCCCGAATCTATGGGTATCGTCCATTGTTTCGTATGTCAAAGAAAGTTTTCCGTCAAGGTGAAGTTCTGCGTGGTCAAGAAGGATTCCAAGAAGTTTTCGGGTGCTGTACGGTTTTCCGCTGTTGATTTTGTCGTATGTTTTTTTTGGATTCGCGCCCGCCTCAATAAGATGGGAAATCAGCACGAGCGCATCGGAATCTTTTTCGGAAAGAAAGCGGAAAAATCCCGTATCCGTCATTATTCCGAGGAACAGTTCTTCCGCAAGTTTTTTATCTATTTTTCCGCAAAGTTTTTCGTAAAGAATCTGCACAAGAAGCGCCGCAGCGGGGCTTTCAGGCTCAATTATAGCTTTTGCACTTTCGGGACAGCCCGATGTCTTGTGGTGGTCTATTATGAACGTGTCAAGATTTTCAAGGTCGCCGTCGATTTCTCCGAGCCTTGAAAGTTCCGAACAGTCTACGATTATAAGTCCCGTTTCTTTTCGTTCCGCTTCCGAAAGAAAATCCATTTCGTTTGAAAAAAGAGACTTGTATTCCTGAATTTCGTTTCTTTTAAAAGGCCCTGCGGATAAAAGCTGATATTGTTTTTCGTGTTTTTCAAGAATTGCCCTTACTCCAAGGCACGAGGATATGCAGTCTCCGTCAGGTTCTTTATGTCCGGCGACATAAAAAAAACTGTGTCCGTTCACGAAATCTGAAAACTCTTTCAGCTGATGTTCGGTTATTCCTTTCATCTGTAAGCACCTTTTGAAAAAAAATAAGCATGCAGAAACTTCTGCATTTGTATGAGCGGGATTTTATATTTAAAAAGCCGAGGCTATACGCTTCGGCTTTCAATTTTTATAAAGTCTACAGTTCCAACTCTTCAAGAGTATCTTTGTCCGAACCTTCGATTTCTTTTTTGTAGTCCGCAAGACCCCATACAGGATCAAACTTGCTTAAAGGCACGTTTAGGATTACCTGCTTGAATTCTCCGTTTTTCTTGACAACCGTCATGAAAGGCTGAAGTTTTCCGCGTTCCAAAGTCCTTATCTTGAGTTTTCTCGGATTGCTCGGGTTTCCTTTTGCCCATTTTTTGGGAACAACCGCTTTTCCTTCTCCGAGCCTGTTCTTTGCGTAGATAACAAGGTAGGCATCCTTAGAGTCGAAAATTCTGTAGATGGGAACTTGAACATAGGTTATGTCCGACCAGTTCTCTTCGTGCGTTTCGTTGTGCTTAGTCGGAACGGCAAAAGCTGCTGTCATAACTGCGGCAAATACTGAAACTGCGCATAAAAGTTTTTTCATTCTTTCACTCCTAAAAGTTGACCTATAAAAGGCTCAACATGATTGCTTTTATTGTATGTTTTCTGTTTTCGGCTTGATCCCATACACGGCTTTGCTTTCCCTCGAACACTTCCTCCGTAACTTCCTGTCCTTTTACAGCAGGAAGACAGTGAAGAAATATCGTGCCGGTTTTTCCTGTCGCAGCCATAAGAGCGGAATCGACCTTGAAAGGCGAGAGAAGTTCCTTTCGCCGAGCTTCCAAGGATTCTTCCCCCATGGAAACCCACACGTCCGTGTAAAGGGCATCTGCGCCTTCAACGACATCCATTCTATCACTAATATCGATTTTTGCACCAGACTTTTCGGCGAATGTGGCAGAAATCTTTTGTATTTCGTCGTCCGGAAAAAGTTCTTTCGGGCTGAAAGATGCAAAGTCTATTCCGAGCTTTGCCGAAATAAGCATCATGGATCTTGCCACGTTGTTGCGTCCGTCTCCGCAATATACCCATTTAAGTTTTTTTTGTTTTCCGAAATTTTCCCTTAGCGTCATCACGTCGGCAAGCGCCTGAGTCGGATGAAAACTGTCTGTAAGTCCGTTTATTACGGGAATGCCTGAATATTTTGAAAGTTCTTCAATATGTTCTTGCGAAAATCCCCTGAATTCTATTGCGCTGAACATTCTTCCCAAAGCCCGTGCGGTATCTTTTACGGATTCTTTTCCGCCAAGCTGAATGTCGTCCCTAGACATGAATACAGGATGTCCGCCTTCTTCTCCGAACGCGGTTTCGAACGCGCTTCTGGTGCGGGTAGACCTTTTTTCGAATATCAATGCGATTGTTTTTCCGAGGAAACGTTGATGTATTTCGCCGCGGCGGGATTCTTCCTTGACTTTTGTTGCCGTGTCAAGCAGAACCTCTATTTCGGATGGAGACCAGTCTATCCAGTTCAGCAAAGAACGGTTTTTGAATGGCGCATTGAATGTTTCCATAAATGTCCTTAGTTAAACAAAAAATCCTGCAGGATTCCTTGCAGGATAGCTTTAGCGACGGTGGGGATTGAACCTACGACCTGCCGGATATGAGCCGGATGCTCTGCCAACTGAGCTACGTCGCCACAGGATTTTCAACACTTTATCAAAATGAATAGATGGTGTCAATACCGATCGGAGATTTTTAATCATTGCCGGCGGAATATTTGTTGTATATCCGCTGCATGAACGGATAGGGGATTTTTATTTAAGCACTTGCATATTTTATCCGGAAAATTCGGAATCGGCGAGCTTTCAAAAAAATCAATATTTTTATTTTTGCCCGAAAACACAGTATTTTTTAGACTTTTTTTATGCTTCGAATAATTTTTATAGACCGGAAAAATCGGCTGAACTTTTTTGCCTGTTTTTACATTGCCGTATTTTTATGCTTTTTCGCCGGCTTTGCATTTGAATGGATTTTTCTGTTATAGCAGAGTGTAATTTTGTTTTGGAAAAATCTTTTGTCCGATTTATTTAAGTTCTTGTCAAAATATTCTAAATATTTTGTTTATGTGAAGAAATCAGCGGAAAAGCCGGAGATGTTGTTCGTTTTCCGCTCTTAAAATCCGAGAACTGCAAGCCGTTTTAAAAATCAAGGATTATCAAATTTTTTCATTAAAAAAATGTACTTAAAAATTGCGTTTAATAAGCGAGTTTGCAAAAAGGAAAAATCGCAGTGTTTTTAAGCGGAATTCAAGTCCCGTTCCGCTTAAAAATTCGCTTGATTCATAAAAACGATTTTTCAGATTTTTCTGAAATATTTTTGCCTTTTTATACAAAGTCAAGTTTATGTGGATTTTTTTCTGTCGTTTTCTTCGGCGTTCTTTACTTCGGTTATGAACTCTTCGAGCGTATCAAAATGTTTGTACGCGGACGCGAATCTTATGTAGGCAACCTTGTCCAGTTTATAAAGATGCTGCATTACAAGCGTACCCAAATCCGTTGTGGTGATTTCTCTTGCGGATTTTCCTTTCATTATTGCGTCGTCTTCTATTTCGTTTACGAGGTTTTCTACTGTGGTCGTTGTGATTGATCTTTTTTCGAGTGCTCTTTCTATTCCCTTGGCGAGTTTTGCGTGGTCGAAGGGTTGCCGCCTGCCGTCACGCTTTACGACCATGAACGGTTTTTCTTCTATCCGCTCGTAACTTGTGAACCTGTATCCGCACGAGATACATTCCCTCCGGCGGCGGATTGTTTCTCCGTTCGCCATGGTTCTGGATTCTATAACTTTGTCGTCCAAGCTACCGCAATAAGGACAGCGCATATTTTCCTCTTGTTATGGATTTTTCAGATCCGAATAGAACTATAAAGTACAAGGTGCGAAAAGGCAAGGCTACTTTCCCGACTTTTTGGATTTTGCGCCTTTCCGTTTTTTCTTTCCTGTTTTTATCTTTCGTTGCGAGACTGCTTCCGGCTCCTCGTTCCTGAAAACCCATTCTCTTACCGTTACGAAAAGTATTATAAGAAAAAGAATGTGCGGAAGCCAGTTTCCAAGTTTTTCGTATGTTGTGCGTTTTTTGGGATATATGGGAATTTTAAAAAGTCCTGCCGCCTCTTCAAAAAGCGGAAGATCCTGAAGCACTTTTCCTGTGGGCGAGACAACAACCGTGTAGCCTGAATTCGTGGATCTTGCAAGCGTTGTTCTAAGTTCAATTGCACGGAAACTTGAAACAACAAAGTGCTGATATTCGGCACATTTTTTAAGAGACCATGAATCATCCGTAAGATTCATCAAAAGTTCGCTTCCGCATTCTGAAAGCGGATTGCATACGTCCGGAAAAGCGTCGTCGTAGCATATAGGAGTTGAGATTCTTACAAGCGGAGGCTCCTTTTCTTTTTTCTCCTGCTCTTCAATGCTTTCTGCAAGCGAAATAAGATTAAGCTCGGGAAGAATCCTTTCTTTTGATTTTTCAGGAAGACTTCCTTTTATGTCAAAAAGAACGTATTGAAGTCCGGGATTCCAGCCTGTCCACAGTCCCATCGTGTTTTTTAAAAACGAAGAAAACCGCGGATTATCTGCGAACGGGATTACTTCCGCAAACGGAACAAGATGGAGCTTTCCGTAGTAGCCTCTGAAATTTCCCTTTTCGTCGTAGAGAAGCGACGCATTTACAGT
>ERZ772957.574-NODE-574-length-28611-cov-4.154083_pt1 | contig 28611 bp, 23 predicted proteins | sample MGYA00580682_ERZ772957 | MGnify/ENA primary metagenome ERZ772957 (study PRJEB29015, sample SAMEA2737921) | human oral metagenome | biome: human oral; feature: human-associated habitat; material: dental | place: China | collected 2025 ...
CATTCCACTAAGGAAGTTTCCAAGGCGCGGAATCTCAGAGATTGGGGCGGTCGCTGGTATGTTTCCATTCCACTAAGGAAGTTTCCAAGGATACCGCTCCAGCCCGAGTCCCGGTTGGGTTACGTTGTTTCCATTCCACTAAGGAAGTTTCCAAGGCCGATCAGAAACGTCGGCACCCATGTTTTTATAGTATAGCATATCGCAGTCCGTGGAGTCCGCTCAAAATGAAAAGGCTGCGAGTTCTTGTAAACAAGCGGTTATGCATCTCTCTAAAACGTGCGTCGATCCCCCGCCCTTTCCGCACCATCAGGGCTCGACGCACAGCGTACAAGAACATACTTCGAAAGTGTAAAACCTGCTATGGCGTTGTCAAAGTGCAAAAGGCTCCTGGCTGCGTTACACCACAAAATCCGTGCTGCCTCGCTGTCGACGCTGGGCAGCCACGCCAGCATGGCGGGCTGCGTTACACCACAAAATCCGTGCTGCCCCGTTCTACTCCCACGACCTCGCGGGACATATAGCGCTCGGTACGCCAAGCATAAAACAAAACGCTGTCGTATTGCAAGTCCAAAATTTTACGGACGTCCGCCTTGAGGGCCTCGAACGTCGCAGGGCTCAGGTCGCCCTCAAGGACCGAGTTCTGAATCCACGTCAGATAACGCCGCGCCGTCTTCAGCACCTTGCCAACGCGCTTCTCCCCCACGTCATAGAACATCAGGACGAACACTTTACCACCTGCTTACAAAGGGTTCGTAGGGCGCGTCGTCCAGAATGTGCTTCTGGATCTTATACGCCTCCATGCGCATCAGGCCGCGATAGCTGACGTTGCGCTTCAGACGCGGATGCTCGATCGTCTCATTGATTCGGGTCTCCCACGCGCGCAGGACGACTTCGCGTCCCCGATCGTTCAGATAGATGCCACCGCCCGTCTCCTTCTCGAAGTGCTTCTCCTGAATCTCGCGTTTGTTGACCAAGGAGAAAATCAGGCGGTCGACGAGAATCGGTTTGAATATCTCCGCAAGGTCCAGATTCAGGCTGAACCGCCGGAAATTCGTCTCATGCAGAAAGCCGATGCGAGGATCCAGGTGCGTCCGGTAAATCTGCGAAAGCGCCAGAATGTAGCACAAGGAGTTCAAAAAGCTGATCAGCGCGTTCATGCGGTTGGTCGGCGGACGGCGAGTCCGCTCCAGCATCTTGAACGCCTCGTCCTGAATCAAGCGGTCGAAGAACTGATAATACCGATTTCGGGCGTTGCCCTCGATTCCCATCAGGCCCGGGATGTCCTCGCTCCGCGGTGCCAGGTCCTCGAAACGCTCCAGGTCGTCCAGAATGTCCTGGACCTCCAGCGAGGCCCGGCGCTGGTAGTATCCCACCACCTTGCGCATGTTCTGGATTGCCCCGACGATGAGGGCCGAGGCCAGAGCATGACGTTTGCCGCCATCCATGTAGTGCGCCGCCTGCGCCAGGATGACAGCCCCTGAGTTCATGTGCTCGCGCGGGTAGTAGGTCCCGGCGTAATAGCCGTGATAGTTGAAAAAATGGAGGATGATCCGCTTCTGCGTCAGAAACTCCAAAAGGCTCTTGTTGAGCTCCAGATCGCCCATCACCATGATCTCGTCCGTCGTCTCCACGGGCAGGAAGCGCGGTTTTTGCCCCGGCTCGCCCGCCCGCTCCACAAACAGCGTGTTGTCCTTGCGTCGGAGCGCTCCGGAACTCAAGAGATACAGGGTCTTGCCCATCGTGTCCCTCCTTTCCTCAAAAAAGCGCTATCCCCAGCAGTACTCGGCATAGGCACACTTGCGGCAATACTTGCAGGACTCCGCCGCAGGCGGAGCGTCCTTTCGAACAAGCTCCTCGATCCCGGCATAGATGGAGTCCAACTCCGCTGCGAGCTCGTCCGTCAGGACAACCTCGACGCGCTTCTTCTCGGTGGGGAACATCAGAATCCCCCGGGCCTCAATCCCGGCCTTTCGGATGTCGTAGAGGTAATGGGCAAGCTGCAGCCGCGCCGACCGCTCCGCGCGGCTGCTCTTCTTGACCTCGCAGACCACCAGATCGCCATCCGCGCCCTGAACGAAGTCGAACCTGTTGTCCCCGAACGCCACCTGATGCCGCTCCCGGGCGTAGCTGTTCCGGTCGATCAGGCGACCCAGGGCGAGGAAGTCATTGCTCTGATCGGCACTCACACTATGTCCCAGAAGCCAAACTTGACGTTTGCAAATCCAAAAAGCCTGAACCAAATGCCCATTGACGTTCACAGGTTCGGAGAACATGAGAGCGCCTCCTATATCATATTATCTGACACGTCAAACTCCTTTAGCTTCACTCCAATCTCCTCATCGTACTCTACCTCGAGTACGTTCAAATGCTCCATTCCCCTCAGCACATCCGAAGGGTGAAACATCTTTGCCTGATAGAGCCCGATGGGGACCTCGAATTGCGCGATTTTCAGAAAATCCGCCCTGTTCCTGCTCGACCAGAGCTCCCGGACTTCTTCATAGAAGCAATACGGGATGACCTGCACCTTGAGAAACTCAATTTTGCGCGTCAACACCTCTTCTTGAAAGATCACCTCATCCAGAATGGAGACATCGGGGTTCGCGGTAATACTACGCGCGACTCGTTTTCCCTCCTCGTAATTCTCATCCTCAATCTTGAGACTGAGATAGACCTCTTCCAGCATAGCAGACAGATCCCGCTCGGAAGGGGATCCTTCCCATAGCTTCAGAACGTCCAGCGTGCGTATGAGAGGTTCTTCGGCATTTTTGTAGACGTACTCCCTGGCCACATCACTGATGGGAAAGACCACAAAACGAGCTTCCACGGATTTTCCGAATCGGTTGCAGCGCCCCGCGCGCTGGATGAGACTGTCCAAAGGCGCACACTCGCTTAGCATGAGGTCGAAACTGATGTCCAGCGAGACCTCTATGGCCTGGGTCGCAATCACGAGGTCCACGAAGGCAGGGCGTCCTTCCTTATCTTTCTCCAGCAGAAGTTTTTCCTTTTCGTCTCGATCCCTCATGATAAAGCGGCTGTGGTAACAGAGGGCCGTTTTACAGGGCAATTTTTCTTTCAGAATGGGCTTCCATCGCAAAAACACCTCCTGCGCACTATCCACCGTGTTCATGACAACGGCAACCTTACGCCCCTGCTCAAGAGCTTTTAAAATCTCCTCATCGAAAGTTTCCAGCTGAACGTCCCTGTACTCCCAGGAGCACTTCCGTTTTTCCATCAATTCCTCGGCGACGACAGGCATCTCCACGCCCAGAAGGGTCTGAAAGTGTTCCCTCAGTTTCCGGGGCATCGTAGCGCTCATCACCATGACCCGCCCTCCCATGGTCTTGATGCGCTTGATGCTCTCCGTGATCAGGGCCAGGGTAAAGGGAGCGTAAGCGTGAATCTCGTCAAAGATCACCGAAGCGCCAAGCGTCGCCAGTTCCTTGAAAAACCAGTCCCCCATGTTGAAGTTGGCCGTCAACAGCTGATCCACCGTCGCAACCATGACCGGAGCCATAAACGCTTTGTACTGGCGCAGCGCTTTGAGCTTGTCCTCAACACTTTGCTCCTGCTCTTTTTCCTCTTTTTGAAGCACAAGGTACACCCCGGCCCCCGAATGCGATATCCCGCAGTCCCTGGGGGCAAAATAGCTCTTCATCCGTTCGTACAGGCTGTTGGACGTTACCTTGGTCGGCATCAGAAACAAGACCTTGCCCGTCCCTTTATTCAGGGCCCACAGCAACGAGGCCTCCGTCTTTCCGCTGCCCGTGGGCGCGATGGCCAGAACGTTTCCTGGGCTTCCCTCGCACAGAGTCTGAAACGGATATTTGGCATAGGGAGGGTCGCCTGGTCGTGCCTGTTGTTCCACCCGTTCTCGGAGCTTGGCGTTCAACGTTACAGTATCCACGGAATGCCGGAGGTTCAAGCGATCCTCGGGCGAAGCGGACGCCTGCCAATCCGCGTAACCCACAACTCCCCGCACCAGGGCGGAAATCGCCCTGTTTTTTGCGCCATCAATCCCATCCAACATTTCACAGGACAAACAGCGATCGAAAAAATCGTCAAGAAACCCTGCGACCCAGTTGCAATCCTCGCCATCCTCAAAGAGGTGAGGATTCAGCAATTTTTTCAATGCCTTCTCGTTCTGCGCCGCAAGCGATTTCCATCGTTCATCGAAGTTCAGCCCAAATTGAATCTGTTCCGTCGTGAGCCTGTCGGGCTTTCGGGCATCCCTATCTCTGACAAACGCAGACCAGTCGCGATCCAGCTTTTTGTGATGTCCTAGGACAGCCCAGACATCATAAGGGAACGCCCCTTTCTTCCTGTCCCAAAGCGAATGAAGGAGACAGGCGGAGAGCAGTTCATGACGAAAAAAACGTTTCGGATCGTCCTTCCCATCAGGCCCCAGACGGCGGCGCATTCGTTCTTGAAAGAAATCCCCCAACTTCCCGATGTCATGAAAAAAAACGGCCCTCAAACAAAGGGCCGTCAATTCCTCATAGGAGATCTCCAAGCAGGAGCACACCCTCTCCAAGACCTCCCGGTTGAGACTCAGGAATTCGGAGGCGATAGCTAGGCACGTTCTCACGTGATATTCGTAAGTGCCCTCCATCCCCTCCAGAGCTTTGGCATAAAAGGTCATTGTCCCTCATCCTCCAGGCCGTAAAGCGGCACGGGCAAGTCCATGTTCGGAAAACGGAACGCCCTTTGAGGATTCTGTATGCGCTGATGCCCCGACAAAAAAGTGAAAAGGCGGTAACGGCTTCCATGACGTTCGTCTCCCTTAAACTCAAAATCCACGATAAGGGGCCGTACCATGGGCGCTTTCAGCGTTTGAACAACACAAGCGCGCTTCAAAGCGTCCCAATCGAACCGGACGTCGTCGGCATGGTCTCCGGGCAGAAGCGTGTCCGTAAAACTGTCGCTCTCCTCTCCGTCTCCAATCGCGCACAGCGCCGAGACATCCCGAACGAGAGCGATGTCGTCGCTGCTCCCCAGTGAAAGGGCATACACGGGGTCCTTAAAGGCGGAATGCAGGCAAGCCGCTTTTTCTTGATCCTCCAACGCATAAAAGACGACAAATTCAGGGTTCGCCAGAAACTCCCGGTTCAGGATATCCTTCCGCACCACCTTGGATAGTCCGTACAACTTCGCATGAGCTGACTCCTCGCTCCCCTTGGGAACCGCCATCTTGTCGTAATTCCAAAGATCTATACCGTTTCCTCCGGCTCTCCCCGATACTCCGACGAAAAGCCCCGCATCCTTGAAGAACGGCCAAGCCTTCTCAAAAGATTTCCCCAAGGCAGCCCCGGCCATCCCTACCAATGCGGAGATGGGGGGCAGGGGCAGCGTAGCCTGATAAAGATGAGAACCGGGCTCTCGAAAGGAGGCCGTCATCCCATGAAGCGATACGAAAAAGCCGTACATGGCTACCCTCCGTAGACCTCGTCCAACCATCCTCTCATCATATCGAACGCCTCCCCCAGAGGCTTTGCCACCGCCATATCACGGGAGAAAAAGCCCTTGCGTTCCCCCAGAACCCAGTGAACGACGGCCCCCTCACAGTCCTTAAGGGTGTTCTCGATCAGGTTGTGCTCTACGAAACTTAATTTTTTCTTCTCCTTGTCCTCCTCGAAGCAAACGCGGACGCACTCCATGAAGATAGGATTTTTGACCTTCATCAATGCGGCTGCCACAAACTTGGGTGAGATGTCCGCCAGAAAACGACTCTGGCGTCCGATCCCCCAGAGATTCTGGATAGCATCCAGGAGCGCTGCTACGCGACGCTTCCTCTCGCCAGGCTCCAGATCCAGTTTATAGGTCTCGGCATCGGCAGCCCCGATCCGATCTAACTCAATCAGGATTGTCCCCCTGTAAAAACCGGAGTGGATCTCCGTCTCGAAGATGTTCGGGTTTCCGCCGGCCTTAACGCCCATATAGTTCGTGGCAAAGTCCAGCTCCCCCCGGTAGGGTTCCAGGGAGATTAAGGGCGAGACGCGCACCGGGCCCGTGCGTTTTTTCGTGACCTTGTCGGCGATCATGAAGCCGAACAGGTCGTCATCAATGTAGGATGCAGGATCTCCCAACGTCGCCGTCGCCCCCTTCGCCTGTTTGGCCAAAGCGGCCTCAGAAAGCTCCCAGCCCAGCACCGCCAGCTGCTCGCGCAGATCCCGGCGAATGGCCTGAGAGGACTTGTACGGATACTCCTCGCCGTCGTTCATTCGGATCTTTTTGATGCTGGAGATGTTGTCGGCCTCCTTGTCGGAACCGTTCAAAGATGCGTAAGAGGCGCGTGTCAGATAGGTCAGCGTCAAACATTTGGAATTCGTCATCTTAATATTACCTCCTGCAATGTTTTTCCGTCATTCGTTACCGGACTGCGAGTCCTTATCTCCAGAAGTACGAGGGCGCATAACGTTGTTGTAGGCGTTCAAGGCGGCGATCATGCAATAGGCCCTGAACTCCTCGAAGGGGACGTCGTCCTCAGCCAGAACCCCCGCCGCGATCTCCTTGTTGACGACAATTCCGTAGCGGAACTGCAGGCGATTCAGCTGCTCCAGGAAATCCGTCGCCGTACGGGTCTTGCGCAGGGCAAACAGATCGCCCTTGACGGCCTTCATGCTCTCAAGGCCCTCCCCCTCTTTCACCAGCGCCTCCTTCGCAGCCAGGACGATTTGCGCCCCCAACTTTGTTGCAAGGGCAATTTGATCCTTTGTCATGCCTTTAGCCATGCCTCTTTTCTCTCCTTCCTCCGAATCCCGACAATGCGCCACCAGCTCGTAGGCCATCACGAAGAACAGGATACGGCCAAAGCTCGGGTAATCGACCGCCAGAGATTTTTTGAACACGAAACTCTCCACACGGCACACGATGGACTTCTTCTCGAACACACATCGCAGCAGGCCATTTCGATCCATTCCATTCAGAGGATCGTAAGGTTTTTGCGGATTGGGAAGTTCCAAGTCCTCAAAGAGGCGCTCGAAAAAACGCCCAAGATCCTGGGCCATCGCCTCCGGGGCCTCGGTACGGATATATTTCTTGATAAAGCCGATCAGCCGGAACAGGTAGGCCGTATCGGTATAGGTGACGACCTCCTTGGTGATGAACGTACTCCCCTTGGAGTCCAGAGCCGCAAGGACGACATTCAGCGCGGCCGTTCGCCTGAGGGACTCTTCGTCGATCTCATCCTCATCGAGTTCCTCCAAGGCGCGCGCCTCGTTGCGGCGCTTCTGCTGGTTCTTCAAGACCAGCTCGTAGGCCGCCAGATAGAAGCCCCACAGAACCTCGTAGGATAATCGGGCATTCTGCAAAATACGGCTCTTTTCTCCGAAGTTGTAGAAATAAATCTTGTCGTCTTCCAATAGAAGTCGCAGTGGGGAGGGAATCCCAAACGTCAGGTGAGCATCCTTCAAAGCCCTCAGGTCTCCGGAGTTCAGCTGCATGATGTAGGTCAGGGAATCCGCAACCTTGTAGTACGACGCATGAACGGCAAACTTGCCCAACAACTGGCATTCCCAGCAGATGAGGTCGGGCGACCCCAGGTCGGAATTGAAGGAGAAGGTCGCACTCTGGCTCGAGAAGAGGGGAAAAGAGGTCTGAGAGACCCTGTCGCAGACGGAGGTCTGCCCACAGACGGAGCACACGGCCCCTCCCCCTCGCCTGACCTTGGGAAAAACATCCAGTTGGGGATGGCAGACGGGCTGCCCGTAACAGAGCTTTTTCTTCGTGCCCCATAGAGACTTCTTATGCTCCTTCAGGTAAGCCGTTACCTCCTCCTGGAGCGACGCGGACAAGTCCTCGAACGCCTCCGCCTCCCCCCTCCAGCTTGTGGCGCTTACCGACAGGGCGGGAACCGGCGTCGGCATCCGCTTCGGCAAACACAGCAGCTTTTTTTTCTCTTGGTCATAGCAAACGAGTTCCAGATTCTCCTTTTGCTTTTTCGTCGATCGATTCCACCAGTCGGAGGCCAGTTCCTCATAACAGGCCTCCAGAAACGGCGTCATCCGGTCATCCGGCGCATCGATCGATACACCGTCGAAATCCAGAACAACTTTGACATCCGGCCAGCGTTCCGCCTCCAAAGTCGTCTTGTCTTTGGCGATGAAGTACAGCCCCATCAGGCCGGAATCGAACCACCAGTGCCCTCTCGCCTTGAACGTGTGTTGTATGACCATCACCTCCACAGCGATAAATTAGCCCTGAACGGGCTTAAAAAAATCAGCAATCCCCTTTAACGCCTGGAGTATCAAGCCCCAAACGCCATTGGTTTTTCCAATATTGACCGGGCCATTGATGACAGTGTAGGAGCAGCCATAATAGTTCTTAACCATACAGGCATCAAGAGGCTTTTCTGTCGCCTCTTTTCCTTTCCTGTTTTTTCTTCTACGAAAATAGGACATAACTATACCCCCTTCTTTTCCAAGAGAGTATAGCATTTTTTTATCTCACAGTCAACACCATATTGATATCGTTAACGCCGTATCAAATAAAACCTATAAAAGGAATTTTTATCTGTCCCACAGACAACAACATATATTTCCATTCCCAGAACAAGCTCGGGAAGAATCACTCTTTAATTTTATCACGCTCGAAGACAATGCTTTTGTTCGATCTCTCCTTCATTCTCTCTCTACTCCCGCGTCACACACCCCCATCCTGCGCTGTTCTTCGCGCCCAGGCCGCAGTCGAGAGCGATTTGAAGCAGCTCCTGAGGCCCCTCCAGACGAAAGCGGCCCGACCAGCCCTTGATGGGAAAGGAGGACTCGGGGCTGAAGATTGCCACCCGCTCCAGCACGCGCCCCACGGGGGCGATGCGGACTGTCCCCTCCGGGACGGCCCGATCGGGGAAGAGCGCGCGGAACTTGCGCACCAGGTTGTTGTGTGCCGACACGGCAAAATCCCTCTGGTACGGGCTGAAGTAAACCGTATAGGGCTTGCCGTTCCGATCCACCTGGCCGTAACAGGTGATGGGCGACAAGGTACGCACGGTCAGGGTCTCCCCATCCGCCCGCTGCTGTTCCGCCTCGATGCGTTCGCAGCGGACGACGTTGTTGCCCAGCCGCAGATCCCCGGCGTTCAGCGCACCGCCGGCGATGCCGTCCATGGTATCGGTCACGGGCGTGGAGACCACCAGACGCAGCGGCAGCGGAAACAGGATGGCCCCATCCTCGAAGACGGGACGCTCCGCGGCGATGGGCCAGCTCATCGCGAAGAGCTTCATCCTACGCCCATCGACGGGGTAGCCCTCGTCGTGCAGGAACGCCGCCCGCTCGGGAGGCAGAACCGCATAGAGCATGGACTGGAACAGATGCAGGTTGGAGCGGGGAACTCGTATCCGACCCCCATCCCCCGTCAACCACAGCGTGATGTGCATGGTCCCTAGTCCCCGGCCCCGACGAAGTGGTTTCTCAGCACGCCGATGCCCTCGATCTCCACCTCCACGACGTCCCCGTCACGCACGGGGCCAACGCCGCTGGGCGTCCCCGTCGCGATGACGTCCCCCGCGTGCAGTGTGGCGAAGCGGCTGATGTGCGCGATGATCCGGGGGACCCCGAAGATCATCTCCCCGAGGCGGGCCTCCTGGACCACACGGCCGTTCAGGCGGGTGCGGAGCACGGCCTCCGCAGGCATCTCCCGACGCAGCAGGAGGCAGGGCCCCAGTGGGGCGAATCCGTCGAACCCCTTGCCCCGCGTCCACTGCCCATCCGCGCTCTGGCGCTCCCGCGCCGTGACGTCGTTGAAGCAGGCGTACCCCATCACGACGTCCAGGGCATCCGCCTCGGGAACATTCTTGCAGTCGTGCCCGATCACGACGGCCAGCTCGCCCTCGTAGTCGATGCGCCCGGCCCAGGCGGGAAAGCGCACCGGCGCCTCATGCTCCGAGAGTGCAGTCAGGGCCTTCAGGAAGATGCAGGGCTCTGGCGGCGGCGCGCTCTCCATCTCCCTCGCGTGATTGAGGTAATTTACGCCAACGCACCAGATCGCCCGCGGCTCGCAGGGCGGCAGGCAGCGCATCCCCTCCAGGCTCTCCATCCGCCCCGTCGGTACCCCACGGTCATCCAGGAGCTCCACAAGCGCATCCCCCGTCATGCGCCCCACCATCACCCGTCCATCCCGCTCGAAGCGGACGATGCGGTCCCCGCAGTTCCATTTTCCCTCCGTCATCTCGTTGTGCCTCCTCTTCAAGATCATCCTCCTGTCTCATACTAACAAAAAGTGGGAGCTCAGGAAAGTGGAAAAGCGTACAGGAACGCCGCCAGGGGATAATGAATCTACCGTTCGGAGCATGGGGCACGACCGTTCGTTCGGACGCGAAAAGGCCGGTACCCAGCGGGATAGTTTTCCATCCCAATGCTTGCCTTTTATCGGCATTTTTATACAATAGAGCGGGAGAACATCGGAATGGCGAAACGTCGAAGTCCGAACGAAGCCCGAAAGGATTGGAGCGCTCATGCGTCGAAACCGCGTTTTGAAGTTTTTTCTTGTTCCTTTCCTCATCATCCTGGGCAGCGTCCTTTCCGAAAGAGCCGACGCCGACTTTAATAACGCCCTTTTCCCTCTCTTGCTGGGAATCGAGAAGATGACCGTTCATTCGCCGAGCCTCAAGGACCCCGGAAAGGATATCCCCTTTGAATCGATATCGGGCGACATCATTACGCAGAACTCCTTCAACGGCTCGAGCTGGTTTCGCATCCCCATGGAGGACTTGGTACGAAATATCGAGGGCGTGTCCCTGCGTCCCGATGAGGGCGGGGTCCTGATGATCACCTCGCCCCACATCACACACGTGGACTGCTTCGTCCCCAAGACGCTCTCCTCCTACGAGCACTACTCCTACAACAAGGATTCGAGGAATGCCCTCCAGTTCCTCTATACACGCTATCCGGTCCTCTGGCTGCCGCCCCTTAATGGGGCCGCTAGGGATGGCTACGTCTATCTGAACGTGCGCTCCGATTACCCCGTCGCCGCCAGGCTGTGCCTGCTGTCGCCGCTGTCCTTTATCCGTTTCTTCTTCAAATCCATGATTATCCAGATCGTTTTCGTGGGGATCATGATTGCGTTCGTCGTGACGTACTTCCTCTTCTACATGATGACCGGCGAAAAGGTATACCGCACCTTCATGATCATTCAGCTGAGTAATACTTTGCTCGCCGCCTCCTTCAACGGGCACTTTCATGCCTATCTGAAGCTGCCGGCCCCGCTCTCCGTATTCATGACCTGGTCGGTGTTCGGGTTGACAAACGTCGTAGGATCCCGCTTTTTCCTATCCGAGCTTCAGGGGGCCCCAAGAATCCGAAAGGCCTACAGGCCAGTCTTCTACATCCAGTCCGCCCTGGCGCTCGGGGTTCTGGCCGCGGCCATGAGCGGCCGTTTCTTCTGGGTCTGTATCGGCGCCACCTTTGCCTTCTTTCTGAGCCTCGTCGGCTCCGTGCTTCTGTTCGTCCAGATGGTCAGGACGAGGACCCCCCTGCGCAGCCTGCTCCTCTATGCGGGGTCCTACACCGTCTTTTTCCTCGGCATAGGGGTAATGTTTCTGGAAACGTACTATACCCCCTATTACCTCAACAAGCTCTCCTATCCAGACACCCTCTATATGGTGCTGCTGGTTACCGCTCCTTTTTTTTCTATTCTGCGGAAGCTCTTCGAGAGCCGGGCTCGATTCGACAACTACAACCTCCTGCAGGCGCAGAGCGCCCACTATCGCGAGCTCAGCCAACGGGACGGACTGACAGGGCTGTACAATCGCTCCTACCTGGAACAGATCCTCAACGAGAGCGTCCGGCATGCCGAGAAGATGGGGAAGAACCTTTCCTTCATCATGCTCGACATCGATCATTTCAAAAATTTCAACGACACGTGGGGACACCAGGAGGGGGACCGGGCACTTGCGTTCGTGGCCCGGATCATCCGGGATTCCCTTAGGGAACAGGACGTCGCCACACGCTACGGAGGGGAGGGGTTCAGCATCGTTCTGGCCGGGGCGGACCTGCTCATCGCAAACATCGTTGCGGAACGAATCCGCAGAAGCTGCGAGACCCGCTCCCTCTCCCTCGGCAAGTACAAGACCCTGACGGTCTCGCTGGGGATCTCCCTGTTCCGCCCCGGGGAGACGCCGGAAAGTCTGATTCGGCGAGCCGACGAGGCCCTCTATCGGGCAAAGAGGAATGGGCGAAACCGCGCGGAGGCGGAGGCTCCTCAACCATCCCATGCCCCCCGGAAACCTTCGCTGTCCCCCTCGGCGGCCGACGGCTCCCCCCGTCCCCAAGCCCCGAAAAAAGGGTCGGAACGATAGAACGGGGAGGCGCGGGCATGGCGTTCTACATCGGGGTGGATATCGGCGGGACCAACATCAAGGCCGGCGTAACCGACGGAACGGGGAACATCGTCGGGGAGGCGGAGATGCCGACGGGGGCCAATCGCCCTCAAGAGGCCATAATCGGCGACATCCTGGCGGCAGCCGACCGGGCCGTCGCCGCAGCGGGGGTTTTCCACAGGGAGATCTCCGCCGCGGGGGTGGGATGCCCCGGCACGGTCGAGCCCTCCTCCGGGTCCGTCGTCTACAACAACAACCTCGGCTGGAGGAACTTTCCTTTGGGGAAGCTGCTGTCCGAGGCATGGGGACTCCCCGTCCGCGTGGAGAACGACGCCAACGCCGCCGCCCTCGGGGAGGTCTGCGCCGGCAGCGCCAGGGGTGCGTCGAGCGCCATGATCCTGACCTTGGGCACCGGCGTGGGGTCCGGCTTCGTCGTCGACGGGCGCATCTGGACGGGATGGAATGCGTCGGCCAGCGAGTTCGGCCACATGGTGATCGTGAAGGGCGGGCGGCCCTGCACCTGCGGACGCCGCGGCTGCCTTGAGGCTTATGCCTCGGCGACGGGGCTGATCGCCATGACGCGCGAGGCCATGACCGCGCATCCCGAGAGCCTCCTGAACGCCCTGGCCAAGGAGGAGGGGCGGGTCGGAGGACACACTGCCTTCGCCACGGCGGAGCGGGGCGACGCCACGGCGCTCCGCGTGGTGGACGAGTACGTGGACTATCTTGCCTGCGGCGTGACGAACATCGTCAACGGCCTCCAGCCCGAGGTCGTCAGCATCGGCGGAGGCGTAGGGAGACAGGGCAAGCGGCTGCTGGACCCCCTGCGCCAAAAGGTCTACGCCGAGGTCTACGGCGGCCGCGGAGAGCGCTTCACCCGGCTGACCCAATGTACTCTGGGCTACCGGGCGGGCCTGGTCGGAGCGGCAATGGCCGCGATGCAGAGCACCGTCTGAGACCTCGGACCGCCAATCATCTGCAGCAACGTCGTCTGTACCGACGTGAATCAAGCTCGAAATCTCTCGTAAAAGGAGTGGTCGAGATGCCCGTAGTGCTCGTTTTCATCGTTCTGTTGACTGCGTTCCTGTTTTTGACCTTTTTTGCCATGCTCAAGCGTTACCGGCGCTGCCCCTCAGACAGGATTCTCGTCATCTACGGAAAGACGGGGGAGGGCTCGGCCCGGTGTATCCACGGCGGCGCCGCCTTCGTCTGGCCCCTTTTCCAGGACTACGCCTATCTCGACCTGACCCCTATTTCCATCGAGATCCCGCTCCAGGGCGCGCTTTCGAGGGAGAACATCCGCATTGCGGCCCCCTCGACCTTCACGGTAGGCATCAGTACGGAGCCCGCGATCATGAAAAACGCCGCCGAGCGTCTGCTGGGCCTCAATCTTTCGGATGTCCGCAAGGTGGCCGAGGACATCATCTTCGGTCAGTTCCGCGCCACCATCGCGACCATGAACATCGAGGAGATCAACAAGGACCGGGAGAAATTTCAGTCCGCCGTCATGGAGTCCGTGGAGGTCGAGCTCGCGAAGGTCGGCCTGCGGGTCATCAACGTCAACATCAAGGACATTGACGACGAGTCGGGCTATATCAAGGCTCTGGGCCAGAAGGCTGCGTCCGAGGCCATCAACCAGGCCCGCATCGACGTCGCCGAGCAGGAGAAGAAGGGACAGACCGGCGTGGCCGAGGCGGAGAAGGAGAAGAACATCGCCATCAGCCTCGCGGGGAAGGAGCAGAGCATCGGCGTCGCCCAAGCCGGAAAGGAGCAGTCCATCGGCGTGGCCGAGGCTGAAAAAGAACAGCGTATCGGCGTCGCCGAGGCAAATTCACGGGCAATCGTCGGCGTCGCATCCGCCGACAAGGAACAGAAAATCGGCGTGGCCGAGGCCGAAAAGGAACAGCGCATCGGCGTCGCCTCCGCGGAGGCTGAGGCGGTAAAGGGCGAGAACATCGCCAGGCAGGTCAAGGCCCAATCCGAGGCGGAGCTGCGCGAGAAGGTCGCCGAGGCGGACAAGCGCGGGACCGTGGCGGAGAAGACGACGCAGGCGGAGGCTCTGCGCATCGCCTACGAGGCCGAGCTCGAGGCGGAGATCGCCCGAAAGGAGCGAGACAAAGCCGCTCAGCTGGCCAATACGATCCCGGCCGCCGAGGCGGAGAAACAGCAGCGGATCATTGCGGCAGAGGCCCTGATGGAGCAGCAGCGGCGTGAGGGCCTCGGCGAGGGAGAACGCATCAAGAACGAGATGCTGGGCCGTGCGGAGGGCATGAAGGCCATCTTCGAGGCGAACGCCGAGGGCATCCGGAAGCTGGTGGAGGCCTCCGGCGGCGACGCGAACGCCGCGTTTCTGCTGATGATGGCGGATCGCGTCCCCGCGATGATGGAGATTCAGGCAAAGGCCATCTCGAACTTCAAGATCGACAAGGTCACCGTCTGGGATGGGGGCGCGGGGGGCGGGAACTCCATCTCCAGCCTCGTCCGCGACTACGCGACCAGCCTGCCTCCGCTGCAGGACCTGCTCAAGATGACCGGCGTCATCGGCCCCGGGCTTCTGGGACGCGGGGAGGACGAGAAGCGTCCCCAGCGACCGGCCTCCGGGGACGCGGATAAAGCCCCATGACGCCCTGGGAGTGGACGCACGCGGCCATAGGGGGCCTCGCCTCTGCAATCTTTCTCCTGCAGACCCTCGGCATGGGGGAGGACGGCGGAGACGCGGATTCCCCCGACGCGGACTTCGGGGAGATCCACGACCATGCGCCGGGGTTCTCCGGTTATCTTTCCCTGCGCAACTTCGTGGGCTTCTTCATCGGTTACGGATGGGTGACCCTGGCGAGCCTCCTGTCCGGCGTCGCGCCGGGGCTCTCCTCGGTCTTCGGCATCGTAGCCGGCGTGGTCTTCGTCCTTGCCTCGCTCCTCTTGATCAGGACATTCCTCGGGTTCCAGGAGGACGGCACTCTGAAGCCGGAGAGCCTGATCGGCTCCCGGGCATCCGTCTACATCGCCATCGCAGGCTCGGGAGCCGGACAGGGCAAGGTCCTGGCCGACACCCGAGCCGGGCGCATGGAGCTGCCCGCGCGGACTCGTGATCCGCAAAAGCTCCCTCCCGGAGAGCTCGTCGAGATCGTTGGGGAGGACGGCGGCGTTCTGTGGGTGGCCCGCATCACGGAGGACCGCCTAAAAACGGAGGGAGGAAACTAGCGGTAGCCGAAATAGGGGACATTCGGCGATTCTTCGCTGGCGCGCCCGGCGGCGTTCTATTACGATGATCGTATTGTTTCCCCTATTTCAGTTTTCCCTACTTCAGCAGGAGGGCTTCAGCCATGAAAATTTCGCTACTGACCACCGGCGGGACCATCGCGTCCGTGGACTCCGACCGGGGCCTCCACCCCGACCTCATGGGGGAACGGCTGCTTCGCGCCTGCCCCGACCTGATGGGCTTCGAGCACGACGTCGCCGTCGTCGACCTGATGTCCAAGGACAGCTCCAACATGCACCCCTCCGACTGGCTTGTCATGGTCGAGTGCATCCGGGACAATGCCGCGCGCTCGGACGCCATTGTGATGCTTCACGGCACGGACACCATGGCGTGGACCGCCTCCGCACTGTCCTACCTCCTGAACGACGTCCCCGTCCCCGTCGTCCTCACCGGCTCCATGCTCTCTGCCGAGGCCCCCGGCAGCGACGCCTCGGGGAACGTCTACGCGGCCTTCCACTTCGCGCTGCAGCTGGCGATGTACAAGCGCCGGGGCGTCTCCGTCGCCTTCGCGGGCCTGCTCCTCCACGGCCCCCGGGTCACCAAGATCGACAGCCGCAGAAAAAACGCCTTCGTCGGTGTGGACTACCCCCTCCTCGGGGAGATGAGGGACCGGGGGACCCACAAGGTTGCCTGGCTCACGGCCCAGGTACCGGCCCTCTCTGCCGAGCGTCCCTGGGGGCCGTCCCCGGCGGTCGAGACGAACGTCGCCCTCGTCCCGATCTTTCCCGGGCTCCCGGCCCGTTTTCTAGACGCCGTCGCGGACACCGGACCCAGGGCCGTCGTCCTGGAGGGCTATGGGCCTGGCGGCGTGCCCTTCATGGGGGAGAGCCTCCTGCCCGCCATCGAACGGGGACTTGCCAGAGGAATCCCCTTCGTGCTCCGGGGGCAGGCGCCCTTCGGGGGGACCGACCCCGCGGTCTACGAGGTCGGCCGGCGAGCGCTGGACCTGGGGGTTCTGTCGGCCCGCAACATGACGCGCGAGGCGCTGATGAGCAAGCTCATGCTGCTCCTTCCCGTCTCCGCGCCATCCGACCTGGAGCGCCGTCTGGGCGCCAACCTGTGTGACGATGTCCTGTAACGACCGGCGCGCGGCCTGCGGGGACAAACAGGCCGCCTTGAAGCGCCTGACGGAGATGTCCCGAACCAGCGGGTGAGCCGCCAAAATAGGTCCGGCGGACCTGGCTCAGGTTTTGGCGGAGATCCCCCATGTCGAGAGCGACCGGGTCCTCGCGACGTGGAGCGGCGGCGAGGATGCGGCCCTCTGGACAATCGACGAGCGCCGATTGGGCGTCCTCACCGTCGACTTCATCACGCCCGTGGCCGACGATCCCTACGTCTGGGGACAGATCGCCGCGGCCAACTCCATCAGCGACGTGTTCGCGATGGGGGGCCGCCCTATCGTGGCCCTGAACATCGTCGGCTTCCCCTCGAAGGTCCTCGGACTGGAGGTCCTGAAGAAGGTGCTGGAGGGGGGCTTCGAGAGGACGCGCGCGTCGGGCGCGTTCCTCGTCGGCGGACACAGCGTCCAGGACGAGGAGCCCAAATACGGCCTCGTCGTCTACGGCGAGGTGGACCGGGACGCAATATGGCGCACCGTCGGAGGGCGGCCGGGAGATCGGATCCTCCTGACGAAGCCCGTCGGCACGGGCGTCGCGGTCACGGCGATCAAGGCGGGGATGGTCGAGGATCCCCGGACGGCCGAGGAGGCCATGCGATGGATGACCACCCTCAACGACCTTCCCCTCAGGCTCCCCGGGACGCTGCACCGAAGCATCCATGCGGGGACGGACGTCACGGGCTTCGGGCTCGTGGGGCACCTTCTGGATATGCTCAGCGAGAACGCCGCGGACTGCGAGCTCTCCCTGTCCCAGGTCCCGGTCCTCGGCGGAGTTCCGGAGCTCGCGGACATGGGGCTGGTGCCGGAGGGCGCCTACAGGAACCGGGAGGCTTACGAGAAGCAGGTGGACATCTCGGAGACCTTTTCCCCGGCGCGTGCCTCCCTGGACATGCTCTACGACGCCCAGACCTCCGGAGGGCTGCTGCTGGCCGTGGATCCCGAGCGGGCGGACGAGCTGCTGCGCTTCTGCCGGGAAAACGGCTTTGAGCGCTCGGCCCTCATCGGGACCCTCACGGAGGGGACGGGACGCATTCGGGTCGTGCCGTAGCGAAGCCGAGCCGAATAAATGCATAAGACGAGGGGCCGGGGAGAACAAAATCCCCGGCCCCTCTAAAAACACTGGATATAAAGCCCTGTTTTGAGGCGAGCCCCTTGCTTACTTGCTGCCCAGCCCCGCCAGGTACTCGTTGATGTTGGCGGCCGCCTTGCGTCCCTCGCCCATGGCCAGGATGACGGTCGCCGCGCCGAGGACGATATCGCCGCCCGCCCAAACCTTGTCCAGGCTGGTTCTCTGCGTCTCCTCCTCGACGATGATGTTGCCGCGCTTGTTGACGTTCAGCCCCTTCGTCGTCTTCGCCATCAGGGGGTTCGATTCGTTGCCCAGCGCGACGACTGCGGCGTCGATCTCCAGCACGTGCTCCGTGCCGGGCTTTGCCACCGGGCTGCGACGGCCCGACGCATCGGGCTCCCCCAGCTCGTATTCCAGCAGCTCGACCCCTGCGACGCGCCCTTTCAGGGCCCTGTCCTCCGTCTCAAGGGGAATGAAGCGGGTGGGATTCTTCAGGAAGAGGAACTCGACGCCCTCCTCGAAGGCGTGCTCCACCTCCTCGGCGCGGGCCGGCATCTCCGCACGGGTGCGGCGGTAGATGCAGTAGACCTTCTCCGCCCCAAGGCGGTAGGCCATGCGGGCCGCGTCCATCGCGACGTTGCCGCCGCCGAAGACAGCCACGCGCTTCGCCTGATAGAGCGGGGTGTCCGCCCCCTCCGTGTCGTAGGCCTTCATCAGGTTGGCGCGGGTGAGGTACTCGTTGGCGCTGAAGACGCCGGTGAGGTTCTCCCCCTCGATGTTCAGGAACTTGGGGAGGCCTGCGCCCGTCCCGATGAAGGCGGCGTCGTACCCGTCGGCGTCGAGGAGCTGCTCCAGGGTCTCCGTGCGTCCCACCAGGAAGCTCGTCTCGAACTTCACGCCCATCTTCTTGAGGTTCTCGACCTCCTTGGCCACGATCTCCTTCGGAAGACGGAACTCGGGGATGCCGTAGACCATCACGCCGCCCTGCTTCTGAAGCGCCTCGAAGACCGTGACGTCATGCCCCGCCCTGCGGATGTCCGCCGCCACGGTCAATCCGGCAGGGCCGGAACCGACGACGGCGACCCTCCTGCCCGTCGGAGCGGCCGGCGTGGGGACGGTGGTCTTGTTGTTGTTTCGCTCCCAGTCCGCGACGAAGCGCTCCAGGCGCCCAATCGCGACGGATTTCTCGACGGACTTCAGCATCTTTCCGACGGTGCAGAAGCTCTGGCATTGCTTCTCCTGGGGGCAGACGCGACCGCAGATCGCCGGAAGGAGGTTCGTCTCCTTGATGGTGTCCACGGCGGCCTTAAAATCGCCCTTCTGGATGTGCGAGATGAAGTCCGGAATATGGACCCCCACGGGGCAGCCCTTCACGCAGGGCTGATTCTTGCAGTTCAGGCAGCGTTCCGCCTCGACCCTGGCCTGCGTCTCCGTGTAGCCCAGCGCCACCTCCCCCATCTCACGGGCCCTCTTGACCGGATCCCGAGACGGCATCTCCTGCTGCGGAATGGCCGCCCTGTCCTTGGGGGTCAGTGTCTTGCCCTGGATCCCACCCCAGAGCTTCTCGGCCTCTTTCTCCAACATTTCGGTCGTCTTGTGTTCCATCGTCATGCCCCCGCCTTCGCGTCCAAGCCTACGCGGCACTTGTGGTATTCTTCCTGCTCCCTGGCGCGAAACGCCCCCATGCGCGTCATCATGTTGTCGAAGTCCACCTTGTAGCCGTCAAACTCCGGGCCGTCGACGCAGACGAACTTCGTCTCGCCCCCGACGGAGACGCGGCAGCCGCCGCACATGCCCGTGCCGTCGATCATGATCGTGTTCAGGGATACGGTGATGGGAACGCCGAAGGGCTTCGCGGTGGCCACGCAGAACTTCATCATGATGGGAGGCCCGATGGCGACCACCTCGTTGGGCAGGTCGTGCCCGTCCTTGCCCTCGCAGAGCTCCTTCAGCGGATCGGTCACCAGGCCCTTGCGCCCGTAGGTGCCGTCGTCCGTGACGACGATCACCTCGTCCGCGATGGCCCGCATCTCATCCTCGAAGATGACCAGGTCCTTGGACCGAGCCCCGATGATGGCGATGACCTTGTTACCCGCCCTCTTGTGGGCCTGCACGATGGGATGCATGGGCGCAACGCCAATGCCGCCGCCCACGCAGACAACCGTCCCCATCTTCTCGATGTGGGTGGGGCTTCCGAGAGGCCCAAGGATGACGGGGATCTCGTCGCCCACCTCGAGCTGCGACAGCTTGAGCGTCGTCGCCCCCACCGTCTGGAACACGAGGGCGATCCAGCCCTCCTCCGCGTTGGCGTCCGCGATGGTCAAGGGCACCCTCTCCCCCAGGTCCCGATTGATCTGGAAGATGATAAACTGCCCCGCCTTCCGGTTCCGCGCGATCTCCGGCGCCGTCACCTTGAAGTAGTAGACGCTCTGACCCCTCTCAAGGTCATGAGAGAGCTGCCTTTTTTCCAGAATCGTATGCAAATAACCTTCCCCCTCGCGATAGTGAAATAAAGGTATTTCTTACAATGGCGCGCCTTCTGCTCCAGAATGAAGACGCACCGGAAACTCAAGCCTCCGGAACGAAAGCATCCAGACAGGAAACCTCCGCCGTGATACGTCCGCATTCCCCTTGCAAAAGATTTTTCGACGTCCCGACGGATATCCCCCTGGAAGAAGAACGCCCGCCGGGTTTCATCTTTTTTCCGAACCTCAATTTCTCAACTTCAATTTTTTCTGTCGAACAGCATGGAGCCCCACAATTCCTCCCCTTCATGATAAGCCTTTTTTCGCAATAAGACAAGGTTTTTCCGCCCGCTCTTTTCACTCGGAAGGAAGGGCGGAGGGGAGGGGAGAAACGGGGTAAATCGTTCCGATGAAACGACTCTCCTCAACAATCATGAAGGGCGGAGAAATGTATGAAAGGCAGAGAACTGTTTCAAGTGCGGCGAAAATATAATGCAACGAGATATAATTTGTTCTCACCCGAGCACGGCGTACTCCTGCGGCTGTTTTTCGGCCTCGATTATGCTAAGATACAAAAGTAAAATACGGTTCTTCCGTTGAACGAGCGGGCTCCGGCGAGGAGCGGCAAACGCATTCTTTTGACGATGATTTCGATCCAGACGAGGAGGGGTCCCAATGCAGGAAAGATCCTTGCTGTCGCTGGCCTACGGCGCGGCACTCACGGGAGGGGACAGGGCCGTCGCCTTTGCGGATATCGACGCTTTGACGCCCAGGCTCCGGGCGGGGGATACCTGGCTGCGGGAAAACGCGGCCGCGGGCGGGCAGGGTTTCGGATGGATGGACCTCCCGGGGCGCAACGTCGATGCCATTCAGACGCTGGCCCGATGGCTGGCCACCCGCGAATCGATCGTCCAGGTGGGAATCGGGGGGTCCGCGCTGGGCAACCTTATGCTCCACAACGCCCTCCTCCCCTCCTTCTGGAACGAGCTGCCCGCCTCGAAGCGCAACGCACCGCGCTTCTTTATGGCCGACAACGTGGACTCCGCCGAGAACCGTGCCATCTGGGACCTCATCAATCCGGAGAGCACCGCCGTCGTCGTCGTCAGCAAATCGGGAAGCACGGCGGAGACGGCCGCAAATTTTCTCTTCTTCTGGGAGAAGCTGAGGGACACGCTGGGAGAGGCATCGGCCCGTGAACGGGTCGTCGTGGTGACGGACAAGGAGAAGGGGATCCTCCGTCCCTTCGTCGAGGAGACCGGGTGCAAAAGCCTGGTGCTTCCCGAGGACGTCGGGGGACGTTTTTCCGTACTGTCCTGCGTTGGGCTCCTCTCGGCCTGGGCGCTCGGCATCGACTGCAAGGAGCTGCTGCAGGGGGCCCGCGAGCTCGACGTGCGGCTGAGCCGGTCCGCCTCGGTCATGGAGAACCCGGCCTGGATCCTGGCCGGGCTCAACCTCATGCACATGGATCGAGGGCGCAACATCAACGTCCTGATGGCCTACGCCGACCCCCTGGAGCGTTTCGGGGAGTGGTTCGCGCAGCTCTGGGGCGAGTCCCTGGGCAAGGACGGCAAGGGGTCCACGCCCGTGCGCGCCCTGGGCGCCATCGATCAGCACTCGCAAATTCAGCTCTACACCTCGGGGCCGGACGACAAATTCTACACCATCCTCACCGTGGACCAGGGCAAGGGGGACATCGCCCTGCCCGCCGCGTCGGAAAAATCCTTCGACAAGCTCTCCTACCTGTACGGAAAATCGATGGACACGCTGAGAAACTTCGAGGCCGAGGCCACGGCGGCGGCGCTGCACAAGGTCGGCCGCCCCGTCGTCTCGCTCTCCATCCCGGCCCTAGACGCCCTCCGGCTGGGGGCGCTCATCCAGTTCTACGAGTACGTAACGGCCCTGACGGGCTACCTCATGGGGGTGGACCCGTTCGACCAGCCCGGGGTCGAGCAGGGCAAAAACTATACCTACGGACTGATGGGGCGCTCCGGCTTCGAGGCGGACGCGCAGGAGGTCCGCACCCTGTCCGGCAGGATCGGAGAGCGCGTCGCCGCCTTTTGAACCTCTCGCCTTTTGAACTTCTAAAAAGGGGACAAAACGATTCCCCGTGGGAAGGCCCTTCGGTCGGGGCCCTTCCACGGGGAGTTTTCATACGATTCGTGATTTGTACGATGACGCGGCGATGAAGGGCCTCATTCCGCCCCGCGCATCCTCGCCTCCGCGGCCAGGCGGATCAGCCCCGCCGCAAGCTCGAGCCCCAGGGATGTCGTGTTCACGGCGAGGTCGAAGTCGTGAACGTCGCCCCACTTCGACGTCGTATAGTGCTCGTAGTAGTTAGCCCGCCCGCGGTCCATGCGGTTCAGCAGGTCCTCGGCGCCGGCCTCCGGGACCCCGTACTGCGAGACGATCCGGCGCAGGCGGTCCTCCCTCTCCCCATGCACGAAGACCCTCAGACAGTTCGGGTCCCTGCGCAGCAGATACGCGGCGCACCTCCCGACAAGGACGCACCCGCCCTCCTCCGCCAGGCGCTCTATCACCTTGGACTGAGCGATGAAGAGCCGGTCTCCCATGGGAGGCTCGACCCAGAACAGGCCGTCCCGAACCGCACCGCCCCCCATCGAAAGGCTGAAGAGAAACTTGTTCGCCGCCTCGGCCTCGGCATCCTCGAACGCCTCGGGGGCAAAACCGCTCTCCCGCGCTGCGATGGCTATCAGCGCCCTGTCGTAGAACCGAAGGTCCAGTTCCTGCGCAATCCTTTCCCCAAGCAGGCGTCCGCCGCTGCCGAACTCCCTGCTGACCGCCACCACCAGACGACGCATGATCCGCCTCCTCTCATCTCTCTCAGCTTTTTCCATTCCGATTCCAGATCATTCGCAGACAAGGCGGCTTTTGCGAACCGCAGCGAGGGCGTACAAAGAGGTACGTCGAGCAAGGTGAGCAAAAACAACGAAGTATGCGATTGATCTGGAATCGGAATCAGGGGGAGACCGCCGCTGCGGGGCGGGAGCGCGCCCCCCGCCCCAAAAGGCTCGGAAGACAGCCGCAGTAGTTCTGCCGGTACAGCCCCATCTCCCGGGACAGCTTCAAGGACCGCAAGAAGCCGTCGTTTTTTCGCCACACGCGGGGCTCCCAGTCCAGTCCATGCCAGCCGCAGATCTCCTCTCCCAGGCGGAGTATCCTCGGGACGTCCTTGTGCGGACTGGTCGTCAGGCTGGAGCACAGGCGCCCATAGCCCCTCCTCCGAGCCTCGAGGGCCGCGGCCTCCAGCTGGAGGGCGAAGCAGGCCGTGCACCTCGAGCCCCCCTCCGGCTCCTCCATCAGGCCGGCCATCCTGTCGAACCAGCCTCGGGGAAGGTAGGGAGCCTCGACTACGGGCACGGACTCGCAGTCCCGGAGGGTGTGCAGCGCGGCAAGGCGCCGGAGGTACTCCTCCCGAGGATGGATGTTGGAGCCGTAGAAAAAGCCGGACACCTCCCACCCCTCCGCCCGGAGCTCGCGCATCGGCACCGTCGCGTCGGGCGCGCAGCAGATATGAAGCATCATGCGCCCCACCGTTGCACGCCCCGCCGTCATGGCAATCCGTCCATCCTCAAACAGAACCGCCTCAAACAGCCTTTTCTCAAACAGAGCCGCACGCGCCGCTCAGCCCCTCATGCGGACGAAGGCCTCGGCGATGCCCTCGGGGCTCAGGCCCATCGCGCGATAGACCTCGGCGGCGGGGCCGGAGTCCCCGTAACGGGTCACGCCCATGGCCTCGAAGCGGACCGGGGCCGAGGCTGAGGCCAAAAATCCGCCGCGAACCATCTCCAGGGCCATGACCGCCCCCATGCCGCTCCCCGCGTGATGGTCCTCGACGGAGAGGACATACCCCGAGGCGCAGGCCTCCCCGAGGGCGGCCCGGTCCACCTCGAGGGGACAGGAGACGCTCCAGACCGAGACGTCGATGCCCCGCTCGGCCAGGAGCCCGGCGGCCGCAAGGGCCTTCTGGGTCATCGCCCCCAGCGCGAAGATCGTCCCCATCGTGCCCTGCCGCACCCGGACCGCCCGGCCGTACTCGAAGCGGTAGCCCCCGGCGAAGACCGGGTCCCCGTGCGCATCAACGACGGCCTCGACCTTGCTGCGCCCCATCGCCAGGCAGATGCACCCCGGCGTGCCCAGCATCCAGCGCGTCGCCCTGTCCGTCTGGTTCGGGTCGGCCGGGACCACGAGCTTCCACCCGAAGTTGTTGCGCAGCAGCCCGACGTAGTCGATGCACTGATGCGTCTTCCCGTCCTCCCCGACGTCGAGGCCGACATGGGTCAGGACTGTCTTGTTGCCCGCATGGTTGATGTCGTTCAGGCGCTGCTGGTTGTACACCTCGTCGATGCCGAACACGCCGAAATCCGCCCAGACGGAGACGACTCCCGCCGCCGCCGCCGCTCCCGAGGCTGTGGCCGTGGAGTGCTCCTGGATTCCGCACTGCACGAAGCCGGACGGGCACGCCTTGCGGAACTCCTCCGTCATGACGGAGGGGGCGAGGTCGCAGTCGAACACCAGCAGGGGCGTCCGCCCCTCCTTTCCGCAGTTCAGGCGCCCCACGTCGGCCAGAGCACGGCCAAAGGCTCCGCGGTTATCCATCTTCGCCCCGTCGTAGGTGAAGGCATCGCCCAGGTCCAGGGAGGGGACGAGGGGCTCGACCTTCCTGCCCGTGAAGCGGAAGGGGGCCGAACGCAGCTCCAGTGCCCTTTTCAGGATGCCGGGGTCGCCTCGCAGGCCCTCGATGACCTGTTCGTAGACGTCCTTCTTCGGGGACTTTCCATGGTATTCGTGCGTCCCCTCCATGGCGCCGCCGTTCTTGCCCATGACGGTGCGGCAGAGCAGGACCGTCGGGCGTCCCCCGGACCCCGCGCCGCGCAGCGCCCCGTAAAGGGCCTGGAAGGAATGCCCGTCGCACTCCACGACCTCCCAGCCGTCCGCCTCCCAGAGGGCCTTCAGGTTGCAGGGCATCACCGCGTCGAGGTTCCCCGAGATCTGGATGCCGTTCCAGTCGACCAGGGCGACGAGGCTCTTAAGCCCCTCCTTCACGGCCATACGCCGGGCCTCGGCGAGCTGTCCCTTTGTCTGTCCCCCGTCCCCCATCAGGACATAGGTGCGCCCTTTGCAGCCCCGCGCCCTCTGGGCCAGCGCGAAGCCGACGCCCGCGGAGAGCCCCTGCCCCAGGTTGCCCGTCCCCCAGTCGACACCCGGGATGTCGCGCTCGACGTGGCCCTGAAAGACGCTGCCGCAGCTCCGAAAATGGGAGACCGCCTCAGCGGCGTCGAAGAACCCCCAGGCGGCGAGGGCCGCATATACCCCGGCCGAGGTGTGACCGTGCGAGACGACGACGTAGTCCCGATCCGAGCTTCCGCAGTTCTCCGGCGTGAGGTTCGCCACGCCGTAGACGGACAGGAACATCTCCATGCTGGAAAACGCGCCGCCCGGATGGCCGCTGTTGGCGGCCGCGACCATGGTCACGGCATCGATGCGGGCCAGGCGCGCCGCCTCCTCCAGGGAAGCAATCTGTTCCCCGGAGAGGGACGAGACCGGAAAGCCATGCAGATGGGGCAGAGACATTGCGCTTCACTCCTTTTTCAAGATCGATCGAAGAAAACGCCGAACGCAGCCTTCGCCGCCGCAGGGGAAGTGGGAAGACGCCGTTCCCTCACGGCGGACAACAAGGAAGGACGCGAAACCGAACGGACTTATTATACAGGGACAGGGAATGGAGATGAAATGAAAAACAAAAAAGGGCGCCCCCTCTTTCGCGGAAGAGCCCTTGTCGTCACAATATGGTCGGGACGAGAGGATTCGAACCTCCGACCCCCTGCACCCCATGCAGATGCGCTAGCCAGACTGCGCTACGTCCCGAACACGACCACATATTTTAACGTTTTTTTGAAAAAGGTCAAGATGCCTGGCCTGCCTGGCGATGCCCAAAATCCGCGGGGTGCGACGGCCTTATCGAGGATTAAGCACGTTATGGTATGGGTTAAGCTGACCTCGATCTGGAAGCGTGCGTGGGCCCCGGGCACGTGCGGGGTGAATATGCCGGGCCTGCCCGAGATCCCCGAAGCGGTTTTCGAGGAGCTGCTGGTCAACGCTCTGGTGCATCGCGATTATCTGATCAGCGCCTCGATTCGCCTACTTGTCTTCGACGACCGAATCGAGATCCAAAGCCCCGGACACCTGCCTGACAATATGACCGTCGAGAAAATTCGAACCGGAAACTCCAACATCCGCAACCCGATTTTGGCTTCTTACGCGGCCAAGGGTTTGCTTCCCTACCATGGACTGGGCTCAGGGATCGCACGGGCGCTCGAGGAATGGCCGACCATCGATTTTGTCGACGATCGCGACAGCTGCTTGTTTACCGCGACGGTTCTCCGAAAACAAGTCGAGACAGCGGACCCTGGGGGACAGCCCATCCCGACTGACGTTTCGGAGGAGATTCCAGGGGGTGCCCCTGTCTCGGGAAAAAGTTCCAGGTGCATCCGAAAAACTCCGAATAAGCATCGAGAGGAGAAAACGCCGGGTAAGCCCCAGGCGCGCATCGGGAAATCGTCGAAAAAGATCCTCGAGACCTGCCGGGAGAAATCTTCGGTCACGGTCCCGGAGCTGGCCTCCCGGCTTGGCATCACCGAACGAGCGGTGCGGGGGAACATCCGGAACCTATGCCAGCGTGGTCTGCTACACCGTGTCGGGGGGAGAATGGAAGGCCGTTGGGAGGTTGTCGAATGACGTGCCTCCTCTCGCCTGCCCCAAACGTCCCGAGTTCGAGGCATTTGCCATTCTCCTTTATCCGGGCAAAGAATGCAGGGCAGAACCACGGCACCGTCAGGCCGTCCCCAGGTCCGAGCTGATCCGTGTCGCGATCCGCACGGCCTCCATGGCGTCGCGGGCGTAGTGGTCCGCGTCCACGTATCGGGCCAGGTCGGGGGTCAGGACGGCGCCGCCCACGATCACCTTCACCTCCGGGCACTCCCGCCTCAGGTTCTCGATGGTCTCCTTCATGCTAGCGACGGTCGTCGTCATCAGGGCGCTCAGCCCCACGATGCGGATGCCGTTCCGCTTGACCTCGGCGACGAGCTGATCGGGGGGCACGTCCTTGCCCAAGTCCAGGACCCTGAAGTTATAGTTCTCCAGGATGACCTTCACGATGTTCTTGCCGATATCATGGACGTCCCCGTATACCGTCGCCAACGCGATGGGCACGCCTGGGACCTCGTCCCCGCCCTTCGGCCCGGAGTCCAGCCTCTCCCTCAGGCACTCGAAGGCGGCTTTGGCGGCCTCGGCGGACTTGATGAGCTGAGGAAGAAAGAGCCGCTTGGCCTCGTAGTCCCTCCCCACGGCGTCGAGCGCCGGGACGATGTGCTTCTCGACGACGTCGAGCGGGGACAGGGCGTCCAGCAGCTCCCGCGTCCGCTCCGCGGCCTCCTCCTTCAGTCCCCGCGCGATGGCGGAGGCCAGCTCCCCCCGAGAGGCCGTGGAGAGATTCGGTGTATCCGCTGCCGCTCCGGCACCGGCAGCCGGCCAGGAGGGGGCGGAGGCGCTCTCCGGATGCGCCTCGCAGTAGGCGATGTAGTCCTGCGCGTTTCGGTCCCTGCCGATAAGGAGGCGCCACGCGGCCAGGGTCTCGTGCATCCCGGCGCCGCCGGGGTCGATGATGGCCGCATCCAGCCCCTGCATCAGGGCCGCCGCGAACATGGTTCGGTTCACCAGCGGGCGCCGGGGCAGCCCGAAGGAGACGTTGCTGAGCCCCAGCACGGTGCGGACGCCCAGCTCCTCCCGGACCATCCGCACGGCCTTCAGGGTCTCGCGGACCAGGTCCTGCTGAGCCGAGGCGGTGAGCGTCAGGCAGTCGATCAGGATGTCGCGCCGGGGAATGCCGATCCGCTCGGCCTCCTCGACGATGCGGCGCGCCACGGCGAGCCGGGCCTCCGCGGACTCGGGGATGCCGGAGTCGTCGAGCGTCAGACCCAGGACGCAGGTCCCGTACTTTTTGACGATCGGCAGGACGGTGTGCAGGCTCGACTCCTTGCCGCTCACCGAGTTGATCAGGGGCTTTCCGTTGTAGATGCGCGCCGCAGCCTCCAGGGCCCTCGCGTTGGCGGAGTCGAGCTGGAGCGGAAGGTCGATGATGCCCTGGATCTCCATGACAAGCCGGCTCAGGAGGGCGGGCTCGTCGATGTCCGGCAGCCCCACGTTCACGTCCAGGACGTGGGCCCCCTGATCCTGCTGTGTCAGGGCCTCCTTCAGCACGTAGTCCATGTCCCCGCTGCGCAGCGCGGCCTGGAGGGCCTTCTTCCCCGTTGGGTTCAGGCGCTCGCCGATGATCGTGAAGTCGCCGCCGAATGTCACGGCCCTCGCCGGGGT
>ERZ772957.578-NODE-578-length-28553-cov-7.954172_pt1 | contig 28553 bp, 19 predicted proteins | sample MGYA00580682_ERZ772957 | MGnify/ENA primary metagenome ERZ772957 (study PRJEB29015, sample SAMEA2737921) | human oral metagenome | biome: human oral; feature: human-associated habitat; material: dental | place: China | collected 2025 ...
AAATAATATATTACACTGACAAACAATTAGTTAGATATTTACTGAATATCCCTAAAGTAGTAAAGTAGTAAAGTAGTAAAGTAGTAAGGAGTGTAAGGAGTTAAGGGGTTATGGAGTTATGAAGTTAAAGGAGTTATGGGGTTAAGGAGTTATGGTGTTAAGGAGTTATGGTGTTAAAGGAGTTATGGGGTTATGAAGTTAAGGAGTTATGGGTAGGGAGTAAGGAGTTAAAGGAGTTAAGCCAAATGCTTTGTTGCTTGGAGGTATGGGTAGTTAACTAGTTAATGTTTTTAGGATTAAAGAAGTGGATGAGTTGAAAAAGAAGGTTTGCTACTCTGCAACTAGGCATTTGGCTTAACTCCATAACTCCTTAACTCCTTAACTTCTTACTCTTCAGGCCATTTATTTGCTGAATCCAATCTGCGAAATGCCATAAGTTTCTTTGCTTTCGTTCTCACTGCATTTGCAGAGTGTGGGCAGTTCTTCTGTTGGTGGACCATAGAGAATGGTGTTGATGGCGTACCTGCGCGCCACGTTCTCTATTTGTCCGCCCGACAAATTGTAATGACTGGCTAGCCACCTTGCGCTTTCTTCGCTTATTTCGGGCATGATGGACTGCCATATATGGCGGCGCGTTTGAATGGATGGGGCGTTGAACTTCACCTTATAAAGAAAGCGACGCTCGAAAGCCTTGTCGAAGTTTTGCACCAGATTTGTTGTGGCAATAAGTATGCCGTCAATCCTTTCCATCTCTTGAAGGATAATGTTCTGCAACGCGTTCTCCATCTTATCTGTTGCCCGTTCGGCACCTTTATGGCGCATGCCAATAACGGCATCGGCCTCGTTGAAAAGCAGTATGGGAGCTAGCGATTGGCTTTCCACCTGGTTGCGGTAGTCGTCGAAAAGTGCTTTGATGTTCTTTTCGCTCTCGCCCACCCACATGCTCTTAATCTGTTCAACGTTCACTTGGATGATGTTGCGCCCCGTTTTACGTGCCAACTGCAACACTGTTTCTGTTTTGCCAACGCCAGGCGCACCGTAGAATAGACAAGTAAAGCCACAGCGAAAGCCCGCCTCCTTCATTCTGCTGTGTATCTGTTGATAGCGTTTTTCGTCGAGTAGGCCTTCCAGTTCGGCAATCTGCTGTTGGGTGTCGTTCTCGTAGAACAGTTGTTTGGCAACAATGTCTTTCGCTTTTATTGTGCCTTTGCAGACTTGAGACATGCTGGAGAAGTTCAAATCGCCTAGCAGTTCGCGCTTGGCCTTTCTGGTAAGGCGGAACGTTTATCGGTCTGCCAGCCCGTTGTCATTCCCATATTCTATCAGCTGCAAGTATTGTAAGGTGTGGCATTTTGCGTTAAGCATGCATTTAATTCTGTTCCATTGCCTTTTTGGGAAGAGAAACTCGATGTCGTGAAATCTTATTTCATCGTCGTTGTTGTTTGCAAATAGATGACAAAAGAGAATGAGCAACGTTTGGTCTTCCTCGTTTAGGGCATATTCCCGCAGCTTTCTCGAGAACGCCAGGTTCACGTTGTTTTCCAGTAGGCGTTTGGTTTTGCTGGCGGTTTGTTCGTACGACAATTCCTTGTTCCCTCTCATCTCGAAGACAGTTTCTAGTTCCAGCATCAGCTCAGAAGTAGAAAGGTTGCTCTTAGCCTTCACTACAAACGCCTCGTTGTTCCTAAGCGCCTCGATAACATCTACGGGGACACGAAAAGATAGTTGGCGGTCGTCTTTTCGTTTGATGATATACTCGCGACAAACAAGTTCGTTTACATCGTTCATGCACTTGATGATTTGGATGGTTGTGCATTGCAGAAACTCTGCAATGTCGCTTGCAAGTATGTTTCTGTCGTCGCTCTTGTCGACGAAGAGCGCGAGCATCACGCTCTGTAGCTTGCTCAATTGCAACTTCTCGGCAACAAAACAGACGTATTCGTCTGCCTTGTTATAAAACTCGTCGCTTAGTTCCGACCCCTTTGCCAATGCCACAATGTGCTCCATTGCTTCAAGCAAATTCATGTCTTTCATTTCTTTCTTTGCTTCCATTTTCTTGTTTTGATATTGATTGATGGTGCAAAGTTAAAGGGAGGCTGTGCCGAATTGGGGCACAGCCTTGGGGAATGTGTGAGGATATTGCTATTTTGTCTCGTTGGCTTTGCCTTCAATTGTTGCGTTAATAGTTGTGATAAACGTCCTTATTGCACAGATAATGCCATCACGCGAATATCGTTCAACCATTGTGTAGCGTCCGCTTTCTTTACTTATTCTGACCTGAATGTCTTGGATTTTACTAATAATACTAGAGAGGTATTGCTCATTTGTGGCTTGAAGAGCACTAGAACCCTTTGCGGATTCTTCATCGGTGGGGCGTACGAATAACTTTAATGAATAGTCATCCTCCTTACTTCCATTGTGTAGTACATCTATGGCAATCGTCCGTCTAATGCTGCTAAAATGTTTCTCAAAATAAAGACAAGAATCTTCGCGTTCATAACAAAAGCATTTCCAATCCTTTCGGTCCTCAACAAGGTCTTTCCTAATTGACGTGTCGCAATAGTCAAGGTATAGCGCGTAAGTCCGGAGGTTCATCTTGTTAACCCTATCTCGCCGTTTGAGCATGATGTTGAAGTCGTTGTCACCCCAACGACATTTTTTATTCTGCATGTACTTCCATACGCCAGGATGATGTACGAAGTGCAAAGAGAATTTGTTCTCTCTATCTTGCTCATTGAGTTTTCTTTCGTAGTCAGACTCTGTTTCAGCAATAATTTCTTTCATATAGTCTTTACAGGTCTTTTCTACATCGTGATTGTTAGAACCTAACCGCTCGATGCAATTATTAATAAGTTGCTTGAATGTGTTTAGTCCATCTGTTTGAGTGTCGAGAAACCCTTTCCATTCTTCTCTATTGTTGCAGAAACACCAATCGCAGGCTTTGTAGTATCCATAGTAGTTTGGCTTGGATACTGCCATTAACGCACGTCTGAGTAAGTATTCGTCTTCTTTGTCGAAATCTTCGCTGACTGTTGTTGTGCTCTTCTTACTGAAAATAGTGTTTAGAGTGGCAGTACATTTCTCAAACTTGTCTAGTCCGTCAGCAACAATATCATTTCTGTTTCCTAGAACTTTAAACAATATTCCAATTCTGCCAAAGAAGAAAGGGTGGTTTTCCAGTTTTTCAATTACCGTCCTAAATACTTGTGGCAGTTCAGCTTTTTGGCGTTCTTCTTTTACTTGTGAAGTTCTAAACTTATTCAATAGAGTATCTATGTTCTCATCTTCGGCTAACACTTTTGACAGGTCTTTGTCTTTGACGTATGTATAGAAGCGCTCCAAACATTCTAAGATGGTAGGTAACTCTTCCTGCTCAATCGTTGTGTTCTCTATAAGGTTGCGGCAAACCCTAAACCAATTGTGCAGTTTCTTAGTATCATTGCAAAGCAATATTGCGTAAAGCAATGGCAATGTTCTTCTAAACGTTCCCACGCACATGGACAGGTAATAGGTTTTTGTTAGTCCCTCTTTAATGGAGCCAATGTGTGTTTCCGACTTGTTTATCTTATCTGATAAGTCGTGTAGCGTATTCAGAGCATCAAAAGCAAAACGGAGAAATTCGGTAGGCATAAGCTCTAATCTTTCAATCCACACCAAAGGTGGAAGTGCTGCTCTTTGAAGGCGTTCAAAGAAATAGCTGACAATATGTTCGACGTCCTCCTTTTTCCCTTCTTTTTTGAGAAGTCTAAGAAAGTCCTCAAATAGAGTTTCATCTTTCTTTATTGCTTCTAGTTTGTCTTTAAGTTTGTCTTTGTGTCTCATCCAATATAGAATGAGCAGATTGCAGAAACAATAGAGTTGTTCGTCGTCAATCTCTTCAGGATGTTCTTGCCCCACGTTTCTATTCTCCCAAAAGAAGTCAGTCCACTTGTTGTCCATATATGTTGGCCATAAGTTGCGCCATTCTTCCTCTTCTTCCCTGTTGGATGTGGATTGTTTGCTGGTTGTAACTTGTTCGTCCATCCACGATTTTAGGTTTTCAAATACGCTAAGCGGTCTACCACGTCCATTCATCTTAATATATATGTCGTCATCAAGTCCTTGTTCGCCGCCCATATCTAAGAATGAGAAAGCTATATGACAATTATCTGAATTAAGTTGTTTCCATAGTTCGCTTACGTCTTTGCGTTTGCATTCACGGTGAATGTGTTTAAGTGCATTGAGCATGCCACGTACTGTTTCGTTGTATTTCCACGAAGAAATAAACCAACTCTCATTTATAATGGCGTGACCTAGGTCTTCTTCATCCTGTTCTTTCAATTTGCCAACTAGTATGGAGAGATTGCTATCTAAGTGTTCGCAAAAATCGTTTGCGAATTCTCTTAACATGAATTGGAGTTTGATGTTAAGCGCGTTGTGAGACTTCGCTGCACAATATAAATGTAAAAGCCACAATGTTATAAGGCGTTGTTGTCCATCAATAGGCACGAATTTGCCATCTTCGTTATAACCATAAATATAGTTAAGGTCCGAGTGCCTGTCCTTATCTACTAGTTGTTCAATGAACGGTGTGATAATAGATTCAACGTTTCCTTGGACATAATCTCGCTGTAACAGTGGGATTAATATGATTTTGTTTTCGAATGCTTTAATGAAGTTCATTGTCTTGTTCTTTTTTGTTAGTGAAATATTTGCTAAGTTTCTCTTTTATGTCTTCTAAGTAAGCCTCAGCATCTGCTTTGGTCCATGCGTTCAGTTTTACGTTGTTTTCTTTGTTATAGGCTTTTGTGAAACATTGCATTGTGCATAATGGGATGAATTGTCGTGTCTCAACATTAGCTCCCAAACCGTCTGCTGTTATAATCGCTTTCCTTTTTTGTGGGAAAAGCGCGTTTTTGTAACTTCTATTGGTATGCTTGTCAAGCAAAACAAGGTTTCCTATGTTATCTTTTTCATCTTTTTTGATGGCTTCATTGCCTAGGGTTTCTTCTTCGTTATACCGAATGATAACCGCATATAGCCGATTAAAATTATTATTGCTCTTTTCCTTCTCAAAGGCTATTTTATATCTTTGGATTTTTGCTCTGAGGCAATCTTCATTTATGTCTCCGTCATACTTAAAGTATGAGGGGTAGTCAGCCTTAATGCTTTGTAGCCACCTCGTCCATTCATTCTCGTTTCTCAAACTGTTGTCCGTTTGTGAGGCAATATGCTCTATATCCCAATTTTGTTTATATAGCACTTCAAATGGGAATTGCTCGAATTCATATTGCAGTTGATATTGTTTGCTGTCTTTGAGTGTTTGGTAACGTTGGAGAAGTGTTTCGATGTTGTGGAGCAGAAGTAAATCTCTCAATTCGTTAGCCGAGTTGTTGATATAAGAGTAATCTTTAATTTTTCTCTCTCTGTCGGGATTCACTATTTGCTGAATGCTAGTTCTTAACTGCGATATAAATTCTTGCTTGGAGTATTTCTCGTTCTCCTCAATTAATTTGTAAATCCGCTTTATAGTGTCGCCCTTATGATGATAAGTAAGAAAGCCAATATAATGGTAAGTGTATGTGTCGGTGTACAAATCATACATGCGTAAAAACGTGTGGCGTACTTGTTTCCATTTTTCTAGTAAATTTCCATTGTCGTTCTCTGCAAACCATCTGAACGAAGTGCGATAGTCAATCCTTACCTCTTCCTCTCTTACATTAGCAACTACATTATATAAGAGGTCCATGCGCGTGTATGGATGCTTGGGTTCTTCGCGTGAAAGCATAAACCAGAACTTGTTTTGGTTTAGCGCTTGTTCCATCTCTTCAAGCTGGCGGGCTACCATGTTATGATGTTCAGAAGGCAATCCGTTAACCCTATTTAGCAAGAGACCTTTGATAAGGTCGCTATTACTAAGGCTGATTTTCCCACTATTTAAGTTTCTAAATGTTTCGTACGCTTTCTCTTTTGGGGTCTCATACCAAATCACTTGTACCGACTTTTTCTCGCGTTTTGCTTTCAATAGTTCCTCGAACAGCTCTTTAAGGTTTTCTTTCTCTAAACCAGGGAAAATCTCCTGCGGTTCTTTTTCGAAAGCATCCTTAATTGTTTCGTATGCTTTCGTGATGTAGAAACGGTCGATTTGGCTGTCGTCCAGCTTTTCTTTTTTGTCAATGGCTGTTAGAAAATCCCACCTGTTGTTGTCGGATTCGTTGTTGTCTCTTTCAAATTCGAAGGTGTAGGCATTCTTTTGGGTTAGATACTTGTATAGAAGAAATAGGGTGGTAAGCCGTTGTTGGCCATCAAGAACTTCATATTTTCGCTCTTCATGCTTAACAACCGCTATGGGTTGTAGGCAATACATGTTCTTGTTTTCCTGCTTTGAGAATTCCCAAAGGTCTTTCAAAAGTTCCTTTACGTTTTTAGGAGTCCACTTGTAACCGCGTTGTAGGCTTGGTATTATGAACGTAAGTCCCGAAAGTTCTTCAAAGGCTTTCAGGTTGATGTCTGATGAATTGTTGCTCATTGTTGTATTAATTAAAGTGTTATCAAATTCGACATAATATGTATTTTTTCTAATTCAAGGTGACATTCATTTGAATGTCGTTGCCATTAAGAGAACAAACGAAGTCTGGTGGCGTGTTAATCTCTTTCCTCCCCATACCTTTCCGCCATCTCCCTTATTTTCTCTTTCATCGTTTCTCTCAGCCAATGGGGTTCAATCACTTCCACGTCTGCCCCAAGCGAGAGCAGTTCTTGTTGGAAATCGAAAGTGGGACGAAGGCGAAAGGCGAAGGTGCAGCGGTTGTCTTCGGGCGCGAGTTCGCGTTGCGAGGCATGCAAAGGCAGGTCGCGAAGATAATGAGCTTGCCATTCGCTGACCCTTAGTGTCACTTCTTCTGTCGCAGTGTTGTCGCCAATGATAACGCCGAAACAATCGTTGAAGAACGCTTTCGCATCGAAATCAAGTGGCAGCGCAAACTTGTTGCCCGTAAGTAACTCCAAGTTAACGATGCGGTCGAGCGCATACACCATCACCTTATTATAATGAGGAGAGCGTGCCGCCATGTACCAACGTCGCCTAAACATCTTAACGCAATAAGGTTCTGCCTCGAAAGTGGTAGCCGATGGGCGGTAATAGCTGTGATAGGTAACGCGCAGCGTGTGGTTCTCGCGCATGGCTTGCAATATTGTTTTTAGCTGTTGGTTGTTGGTAGGCGTGTGTTGTAGCAGTATTCGGTCTTTCATTCGTTGGTTTTCCATCAGCAGGTTGCCCTCCGTGATGGTGTCGAAAAGCCATCGTTTAAGTGTTCCGTTCGCTATTTCGCCTTCGTTTGCGATGTAATAGGCATAGCGCCCCTTGTGTTCGCACTCGATAACAAGGCCCAATAAGTCTTCTACCCCGATGCGCCATTTATGGAAAGTGCGCAACGGAAGGTCTTCCCCACCGCTGAAATCAATCTCCTTACGCCACTCCTCGTTAATCTCTTCGAAAGTTATTTTGCGTGCTTTATATATGGTTTCGGCTAGCCAAATGTATTTGTTTAGTATTTTCGACATGGCTTTATGGTTATTAGTTATGCTGCAAAGATACGTAGAACCTATGTAAAAACAGGGCATAACTTTAACTTTTTACTAGAAAAATAATAAAGTATTTGTATGTTCGGGCTTATGGGTTCGATAGCTGTTTGTCCGCCTTATCTGTCGATATGCCATCTCCTTGCACATCATTCCAACTTGGCACAAAGTTTGCATATCATGCAAACGTATAACGATTATAACGAACTTAACACATTATTATATATATAACATGCAGAAAGGAAACATTGGGGTAACAACAGAGAACATCTTCCCCGTGATAAAAAAGTTTCTCTATTCAGACCACGAGATTTTTCTTCGCGAGCTGGTTTCTAACGCCGTAGATGCTACCCAGAAGTTGAAGACGCTGGCAGAGCGTGGCGACTTTAAAGGCGAACAAGGCGACTTAACCGTTCGCGTGAGCCTGGATGCCGACAAGGGAACGCTAACCATCAGCGACCGAGGCGTGGGAATGACGGCCGACGAGATTGACAGATACATCAACCAAATCGCTTTTTCGGGCGTAACCGACTTCCTCGACAAGTACAAAGACAACGCCAACGCCATTATCGGGCACTTCGGACTGGGTTTCTACTCGGCCTTTATGGTGAGCAAGAAGGTGGAAATCGTAACGCGCAGCTATCAAGAAGGCGCGCAAGCCGTGAAGTGGAGTTGCGATGGGTCGCCCGCTTACGAGATTGAAGAGGTGCAGAAAGACGACCGCGGCACCGACATCGTGCTGTATATCGACGACGATTGCAAAGAGTTCTTGGAGAAAGCGCGCATACAGCAGCTGCTCAACAAGTATTGCAAGTTCTTGTCCATCGCCATCGCATTCGGCAAAAAGACCGAATGGAAGGATGGAAAGCAAGTGGACACGGAAGAAGACAACATTGTTAACGATGTGGAACCGCTGTGGACGAAGACCCCCAGCACGCTGAAAGACGAAGACTACAAGGCGTTCTACCGCACGCTCTATCCCATGCAGGATGAGCCCTTGTTCTGGATTCACCTCAACGTAGACTATCCGTTCAACCTCACGGGCGTGCTTTACTTCCCCCGAATACACAGCAACATCGAGTTGCAGCGCAACAAAGTGATGCTGTATTGCAACCAAGTGTTCGTTACCGACCAGGTAGAAGGCATCGTTCCCGACTTCCTCACGCTCTTGCACGGCGTTATAGACTCGCCCGACATCCCCCTAAACGTGAGCCGTAGCTATCTGCAAAGCGATGGCGACGTGAAGAAAATATCGACCTACATCACCAAAAAGGTGTCCGATCGCCTGCAAAGTCTGTTTAAAGAAGACCGCAAGGGCTTTGAAGAGAAGTGGGACAGCCTGAAACTTTTCATCAACTATGGCATGCTTTCGCAAGAAGACTTCTTCGAGCGAGCCAAAGATTTCGCCCTGTTGAAGGATGTAGACGGCAAGTATTTCACCTACGACGAGTATCGCACGCTTATTAAGGACAACCAAACCGACAAAGACGGACAATTGGTTTGCCTGTACACCAACAACAACGAAGAACAATACTCGTACATAGAGGCCGCTCGTGCCAAGGGTTATAGCGTGTTGCTGCTCGAAGGCGAGCTTGATGTTCCTGTGGCATCGATGCTGGAACAGAAGTTGGAAAAGTGCCACTTCGTGCGTGTAGACAGCGACATTGTGGAGCGACTGATACAAAAAGACGACGCCCCGAAGAGTAATATAGACGAGGCCGACCGCGAAAATCTTTCGCAAGTGTTCCGCTCGCAGATGCCGCACATCGACAAAGCTGAGTTTAATGCCGAGGTAGAGGCTATGGGCGAAACGGCACAACCCATACTTATCACCCAAAGCGAGTACATGCGCCGCATGAAGGATATGAGCCGTTTGCAGGCAGGTATGGCTTTCTATGCGCAAATGCCCGATGCTTATAGTGTGGTGCTAAACAGCGACCATGCCTTGATAAAACGCGTGTTGGAGGCTTGCAAGCAAGCTACGGCCGACACATTGCAGCCCGTTGAGGCCGAAATTAAGGGCTTGGAGGCTCGCTTGGCCGCACTGCGCCAACAACAATCGGCCAAGAAACCCGAAGAGATTACCGAGGAAGAACGTGCCGAGGTGAGCAAAACCGAAAAAGAAATTGCCGACCAACGTGCGCAGAAACAAGCTGCATTGGCCGATTTTGGTAAGGGTAACGACATCGTTCACCAGCTCATCGACCTAGCTTTGTTGCAAAACGGACTGCTAAAAGGTGCCGCTCTCGATGCCTTCTTAAAGCGTTCGGTGGCATTGATAAAGTAAATTTTTGGTGTAGCGAAGGGGTTATAAACGCCCCTTCGCGCCCCGAAAAAGGCCTAAAATAGCCCTAAAACACCCCTAAATAACACTTTTTCGATAAAAAGTTAACGAAACATTTGGTGGAAAGGAAAAAACTCTATACCTTTGCACTCGCAATTCGGAACAAGGTTCCGTAGCTCAACTGAATAGAGCATCTGACTACGGATCAGAAGGTTGTGGGTTTGAATCCCGCCGGAATCACAAGAATTGAGGCTGACACACCATTGGTGTGTCGGCCTTTTTTGTGACCATTACTTACGCGTTGCAATGTAAACCGTTGAGAATTAGCAGGTTTTGAACCAAACAAAAACGCTCTTCCAAGCGTAAAAAATGGTAAATATATTTTCTTATCACATAAAAAACTCGTATATTTGCACTCCGTATCCGATAGGGAGAAATATGTGAAACCATAAAATAACAAAAAACAAGAAATGACAAAGGCAGATATTATCAACGAGATTGCCATACAGACGGGTATTCAGAAGAAAGATGTCTCAGTAGTGGTTGAAAGCTTTATGGAGACCATCAAGGGCAGTTTGTTGGACAAGAAAGACAATGTTTACCTTCGTGGTTTCGGCAGCTTTATCATCAAGCACCGCGCAGCCAAGACGGCACGCAACATCGCCAAGAACACCACCATCACCATTGCCGCACACGATTTACCATGCTTCAAGCCCGCCAAGAGTTTTGTTGAGAGCATGCGTGGCGAACAATAAAGGCAGGTTCTAATAATTACCTTTGCTGTATTTTTAGCTTTTAGCCGAGCAGATTTTGCTTACTTCTTGAAGGAGCATAGTGCACTATGCAACTGAAAGAGAAAGCAAAAGATGCCAGATAAAAGCAAAAAGACAGTGAAGAGCGATACAAGGAACAAACAATGAACCTTTGCGGGGAATTTTTAGAACATGCCTAAAAGGTTGCGACAATAACATATACATTATAAATAACAATTAAAAATTACAGCTATGCCAAGCGGAAAGAAAAGAAAAGGCCACAAGATGGCTACTCACAAGCGTAAAAAGAGACTGAGAAAGAATAGGCACAAGAGCAAGTAACCACACTTGCCAAGAGCTTATTCGCCATTGAAGGGCATGTCCGCAAATCCGTGGAGGACACCTGGAACAGCCCTTTTAGGCACGGTTCTTTTGGGCGAGTTCTATAAAATGGCCGTTCGGGCACTTTTATAGAACGCGCCTATAAGTTTCTTAACAAGGGTAGTGCGGCTTTCTTCGTGGACTTTGCCAAGCCTGTTTGCCATGCCATGTTGGTTTTCACACGCCACAAGTACCATGCAAACGCCATGCAAACAAAGCCCTGCAAACGCCAAAACACCCCATGCAGCGTAGATGGGTGCAGCGATGCACCACGTGCAAAGAAACTTTATCGAACATGCCTAACAAACATTTTGGACGAAACTAAGGAGCTAACAAGAAGAAGATGACTAGCGAAGTAGTAATTGACGTTCAACAGAAAGAAATCTCGATAGCCCTGCTAGAAGACAAAAAGCTAGTGGAATATCAGAGCGAACCACGAGAGGTGTCGTTTTCTGTTGGCAATGTCTACATGGCAAAGGTAAAGAAACTGATGCCTGGGCTAAACGCCTGTTTCGTAGACGTAGGATTTGAACGCGACGCTTTTCTTCATTATCTCGACTTAGGAAGTCAATTCGACTCATACGCCAAGTACCTTAAACAGGTGCAGAGCGACAGGAAAAAGCTTTATCCCTTTGCAAAGGCATCAAGGCTACCCGACCTGAAAAAGGATGGTAGCGTGCAAACAACCCTCACTTCGGGACAAGAGGTGCTAGTGCAAATCGTTAAAGAACCCATATCTACCAAAGGGCCGAGGTTAACGTGCGAATTGTCGTTCGCCGGTCGTTATCTCATTCTCATTCCCTTTAACGATAAGGTTTCTGTCTCTTCTAAAATCAAAAGCGGCGAAGAACGGGCGCGACTAAAACAGCTCATCCACAGCATTAAACCCAAAAACTGCGGCGTTATTGTGCGCACCGTGGCCGAAGGCAAACGGGTGGCAGAACTAGACGCCGAGCTTAAAACCCTTACCAAATACTGGGAAGAGGCCATCGAAAAGGTGCAGAAAACCCAAAAGAGGCCACAACTGGTGTTCGAGGAAACGAGTAGGGCTGTAGCATTGCTGCGCGACTTGTTCAACCCAACCTACGAGAATATCTACGTAAACGATGAAGACGTTTTCAAAGAAGTAAAGCACTATGTGTCTATGATCGCCCCAGACAAGGTAGACATCGTGAAACTCTACTCGGGCAAGGTGCCAATCTTTGACAACTTCAACATCACCAAGCAGATTAAGTCGAGCTTTGGGAAAGCCGTCAACTACAAACATGGCGCATATCTCATCATCGAGCATACCGAGGCGCTGCATGTGGTGGACGTAAACAGCGGAAACCGCACGCGTTCGGAAAAGGGACAAGAGGCTAACGCACTGGAAGTGAACCTCGGTGCAGCCGACGAATTGGCCCGACAGCTGCGACTGCGAGACATGGGAGGTATCATCGTGGTGGACTTCATCGACATGAACCTCGCAGAAGACAGGCAGATGCTCTACGAAAGGATGTGCAAGAACATGCAGAAAGACCGCGCACGCCACAACATCCTGCCATTAAGTAAGTTTGGACTGATGCAGATTACAAGGCAACGCGTGCGACCAGCAATGGATGTAAGTGTAGACGAAACCTGCCCTACCTGCTTTGGAAAGGGAAAAATAAAGTCGAGCATCCTGTTTACAGACCAACTGGAAGGTAAGATAGACCGACTGGTTAACAAAATTGGCGTAAAGAAATTCTATTTGCACGTGCATCCATACGTTGCCGCTTTTATCAATCAGGGGTTCATCTCCTTGAAAAGGCAGTGGCAATTGAAGTACGGATTTGGCTTGCACATCGTTTCTTCGCAGAAGTTGGCTTTTTTGCAATACGAGTTTTACGATGCAAAGAAGCAGTTTATCGACATGAAGGAAGAAATCGAGACGAAGTAGCGTTTCAAACGGCAGCGGCCATGAACGAAAGCCATTTACTTTCGGCATACCAACGCCTCGAATTGAACTGACGAGAAAAGAAAAGTAAACTATTAAAGAAGGGGGAAAGGCCTTGTGTGGCTTTTCTCCTTTTTTATTGATTACAAGTCAGTAGGCTAGTCATCAATAATTTGGCTAATCATGCGTGTCTATATTTTCTTCATTATTTGTTATCTTCTAGTGGTTATTCATTATAATTAAAATCAATTACCCCTACATATTCTGGCCAAAGGTGGTCGGCTGTTTCTGGGCCAACCCATTTTTTAAACATCGGCACACGGAAATGAACAATGTCGCCTTCGTGCATCTTTTCGCCGAAGTCTCTATCATAAAAACCGATAGAGCTTCCCACAGGTACACCTTTTTTGGAGGTCGACCGTGTAATTAGAATGATGTTATAATGCTCATGGTTGTTGCTCTTGATGAGCGACAATATTTTCCCCTCATACTTTATGTTTTCAAGATTCACTTCGGTGTTACATGATGTACCCAATGCTAAGGGGAAAAAGAAAAGCATGAGCCATAAAAGTATTTTATGTTTCATATTGTTTTGAATTGTTTTTTTAGGATGGGTTCAATTGTTTTACCAGTGTTAAGCATCAGAACAATCCTTGGACGAATAATAATAGGGCTTTCCCCCTCACTCTTGTAGATGTTCGAGGCGTAATCCTCGCCCTGCAATATATTGCTTTTGGTTGTTACAATATTATTGTTTGGATGCAACTCTAGAAAAATAATAGGAATGTAATAATGAATAGTCGTTTCTTAATCGTTATTATTTGGCGTTGTTAGTTATCATAAAATTCTACTATTCCGATAAACATTGGCCATCGGAGATCTTCTGTCTTAGGCCATTGCCATTCTTTGAAATCTATCACATGGAAATGAACAATGTCTCCCTCGCTCATCTGTTTGTCGTATCCCGTGCCAATGAAGCCGAGAGTTACCCCTACCGGTAACCCTTTGCTAGAAGACGATTTTGTAACTCTAATGATGTTGTAAGGCCTGCTTTTGCCTTCTAGCACGAGTACTTCTCCTTCGTACCTTATGCTTTTAAGATCCACCTCCGTGTTGCAGGCCGTACCCAAAGCTAAGGGGAAAAAGAAAAGCATGGGCCATAAAAGTATTTTATGTTTCATCTTGTTTTGAATTAATTATTTGTTACGTAGTAGGGGGTTAATAAACACTGCCGACAAACAAAGGCTTGCCGGTATCAATAGGTGAAGGGTGGCGTATCGGTATTCATAGGCGTTGTATTGTTAGTTGACAAGTTTACGGGTAAACAAGTTGACAAGGCCAGCTGTTAGTTGACGAGCTTACGAATAAGCAAGTTTACAAGGTGGCCTGTATGGCTCCGCATTAACTCGCGACTAAACGAGAACGTGCGAACGAAACTTGCGTTTATGCCGTAAAGTTAGGTAAAAAAGTTCTAATTTGCAATATTTTGTTGTCGAAAAATTGAATGTGAGATTAAATTCACTGATAGAAGCTGTTTTGACTTTTGTTATTTCTATAAATTGAGAGAGGGGTATTGTCTTTGCGCTGTAAAGCCAAGACAAACCACCCTGATCATCACGAAGAACCTTACCCAGGCTCTGTATTTTTGAAAATCTGGTTTCTTTGTCTGTGGCAAAATGTGGTTGTGCCTTGAAAATGGAATGAACTCATTAACTTGTCAACTCGTAAACTCACGAACCGACACACTCGTCAACTCGTCAACTTGTCAATTTTTAGGTGCGAATTTTAACATTATGAGTGCCTGTTTCTCTCACCAGTTGTTTGTTCGACCGCAAAAAATCGATTCTCGCGCAGGTTTGTTTTGATGCAAAATAGGGGTTGTTGAAAATGCGATCATAATGAATATTTATTTAATAGCACCGCCATCTACATCAAATTTTGGGCTATTAGCAGCAAAATGTAGTGCATTTTGGTGCTAAACACACTGCAATTTGCCGCTAAACGCAGTGCGTTTTGGTGCTAAATGCCCTGCGTTTTGATGCTAAATGCAAGGCAAAATGGTGCTAAATGCAGTACTAAATGCTGCTAAATGCGAGATGAAAGGCATAAAAATACACTGCAATGGTATAAATAAGACCCTTGTGAGCCATTAAAAACATGGCTAAAAAGGGCGAAATGGTCGTTAAAAAGTAGGTTTTTAGGGTATAAAAGAGGGTAATTGAGCTTGAAAAATTACGAGGCGGCAGCCAAACTAGAAAGGTAAAAAGGTGCAAAATGCACGTTTTGTTCTTAAAAACAGACAGAGTGAGGGACATGAAAGGTTGAAAATGGTAGACATTTACCTACTTTTTAGCCAGTATTTTCGCTAGAACGGCGTGAAAATTAGAAGCGTATTGTAAAATAAAAATAAATAAATTAAGATTTTGAGTTAATGAGTTTATAAGTTTTTGAGTTTATAAGTTTTTGGGTTAATGAGTTGGTAAGGTTTTGAGTTAATGAGTTTACAATGTTTTTGAGTTTATAAGTTTTTGGGTTAATGAGTTGGTAAGGTTTTGAGTTAATAATGTTTTGAGTTAATGGGTTCAAAAGCTTTTGAGTTGTGTAAGGCAATTTTTAAAGTAGGCCTTAATTTATATGTATGTAGGGTAATGAGTTGTTGAAACTGACGTAAAGTGGAGCATAACGAGCTGCTTAATGGTTGATAGGGCTTTGCAGCTTTCTTTTTCCTTTCCATTCCGTTGCAGGTGTGAAATATATTTACTAGCTTTGTTGCAGCATAACAGCCAACGCAGGAAAACCCTTTGCCCCTTTATGTTGGCATCCCTGTGTAAGTAAGCCTGTTGCAAATAACTAAGCGTACGTCTAAACAAAACGATTTGAGCATGAAAAAGACCATACTCGTAGCCATATTGGGTGTTCTACTCCTAACAAGCAGCCAGAAACATCCTGCCAAAAACATAAGCGTGAATAAACAAAAGATGGCATTGGCCCTCAATGCACAATACCATTTGGGCATATCTCCCGATTTGGTGTTGCCTTTTGATTCGGCAGGAATGGACTCGCTGCTTAGTGGCTACAAAGCGTTTTTTGATGTAACGCCAAGCGACTCGGCAGGAGAAGAAGAGGAAGAAGAGGAAGAAGACGAGATATGTGTTGACGAAAAAATGGTGGACATCTACATACCATACGCCTTTAACGACTTGGTGAAACACGGCTTTAAGCCCATATCCAACGAACAATTTGAACAGCGATTGGCAGAATTGGGTATAGACTCGGTGCAAAGAAAGTGCCTGCCCTACGTTTTCGACCACCAGCATTACTTTACTATTCCTAGCTGCGTGCGGGGGTGGTCGGACAGGACAGAAAGCGAGAGGAAGTCCTTAAACGATGAAATCTACGTTAAGTTTAGTTGCATGAACGATTTCTTTATTAAGGGCTACAACTTTATTTCGTCTCCTCCGATGGACATCGAGAGTGTCCGCCAAGTACACGGTAAGATGTGTTTTAGGTTAAGTAACGACATTATACATATTAATCGTTTCTTGTTTAACAACGACAAGGAAAGTTTCCTGTGGTTGTGTAAGTATGCCCCGTTATGGCTGAAAGACATCTTTGTAACATACGGATACGACAAGAATGAACTGATTAACAGGCAGATGTTAAAGCGAATGATGCAGGAGTTGAAGAGCGATATGTGGTACTCGGACTTACGAGAAACAAGATTGGGATTTATGTATAACACCTTTGCGCGCAAAATCTATACGCAAAAACCATACGTAGCCATACGCGAAGGGTTGTTTAAGACGCTTTTGCAACTTCCTACGAACGATAAAAACAGCCTATGGATGGATGTACTCGACCTTTATGGCGAAACCTTGCTGAAAAAAGACCTCTCGAAATGTGCCTATTGGTTTTCGTTGTTCACAAAAAACGAACGCTATATGATTGCGGCGTACACTGCATACTACCTTATTAAGCTTAGGGAGAAGTACAACCGCAAAGGCGCTCCCTTTTATGATGATGCACTGCGTAACGACAACCATTTCAGGCAGTATTTAGAAAAGCAGCATTATTTTAACCTGCCTGGTTTTAATAAGATGAGCGAGAACATTCTCAACTACAACAAAGCTGTTGGGCAATAACGCTGTTCGTGGCCATCAGCGTGCCCCTTTTCATCCCTAGATTGGCTGTGTTTAAATGGCTGGCACGGATGGGATAAAAGCGGAAAGAGCGGGGTGGAGTGGGGGAATGTAAGGCCATCTCTACCCCATGTCGCCCTGAAACAACGCTGCCTATGACGTGCAGTTGGCCTTTAGTAACGGATAAAGTAAAACAACGTTTTCGTTAAGCCAAATGAACAATGCCGAGCTTGCTTGGACATTGTCATGGCGAGAATTGGAAATCGCCGACACGGAGCTTTGAGCGAAGTGGAAAGGCAAAACGCACTTTTCGAGGAACGAAAAAAGAACATAAAAAACGAACGTGCAATGAAAATACTTGTTATTCTAGCCCTTACGCTGTTTGCCTGCACACGTGGGAGTGCGCAGGCGGATAGTACTTATCACCAAGGGGCACTGGATTTGGTGCAATACCTTGACGTTAGGGACTTTGAGGTGAGCCAAAATTGTTTGGGTGATTATGAGTTTCAGGCCGGCGATAGGTCGATAAGGCAATATGAAATGTGTGATTCTGATAGGAAATTTGTTGGTTATGTTGAGGAGAGCAAAGAACTTCACACGCCATATAGCTACTATTACAATTACGACACAAAGGGAAGACTGCGCTACTTGTCCGTGTCTTTCGATGGGTTTAGTATAGGTAACTCGTATCGTTACGACTCGTTAGGGCGCATAACGGAAATAAAAGATTACAGCAGGCCTTATAAGTTTAAGCTGAATGACCTCATTGAGAAGATGAGTAGCGAGTATGGGTGTGACCTGCTGAATAAGAGAAGACTTATTAGCGTGCATCGCTCCGAGGGCGAGAGAGACCTTAAAAAGCCCTGGTACTCGGTGTTTTACCTAGAACATGTACGTTCGCACCATGGTGACAAATACCTGATAGACGGCACAACTGGCGAGACATTGTATGTGCTAAAACATGAGGAGTGGAATGAATGTGGGAGTGGTGATATGAGGGATTTCCAAGCTATGGCGAAAGGATTGCCCACAACAATAGAAGGGAAGTACCTCTACGAACTGAATAAGAAAAAGCAAGCCCAAAAGAAGAAAGGCGTAAAGAAAAAGGTTGGTAGACGATAACTGTTGGGTTTTGATTTTGGCAAATCATTTGGTAAATGCTGCCCGCATGCGCTCGTTTGGGCAGTGATGGAAGTGCGTATAAGGCTTTGCATGCAAACATTTAGAACATGTGTTAGGGGATAAAGCAAATCGACCATTAGCTTTTCTGCTTATCCTTAATGGGTAAGTAGAAAAGCTAATGGCCGATTGAAGTTGGCCTTTACTACCAAAGTAGCATGGCTATGTGTTCTGCGCTCCCCCTTGAAAAGAGGCATTGGCCTAACTGTTTACACCATCTCCACAAACAGGCGGTGTATGGAAAGGTCGTCGTTCAGTTCGGGATGGAAGGCAGTTACCAGCTGTTTGCCTTGTCTGGCTGCAACGATGTGGCCGTTAACCTCGGCCAACACCTCCACATCCTTGCCCACATTGGTGATGTAGGGTGCGCGGATAAAGGTCATTGGCACGGCATGGTCGATGCCTTTAACGTTGCTTTCTACAAAAAAACTGCCCAACTGACGGCCGTATGCGTTGCGGCAAACGGTGGTGTCCATCGTTGATATGCGTTGCAAAACGTCGCCCACAACGTGCTTGGCCAATAAGATAAGGCCTGCGCATGTGCCAAAAACGGGCAGTCCGTCTTCTATGGCTTGCTTTATGGGGGCGAGTAAGTTCAGCTCGTTTAGCAATTTAAGCATCGTGGTGCTTTCTCCGCCAGGGATGATAAGCGCGTCTTTGGGTTGTTCCCAATCGGCGGCTTGCCTCACTTCGAAAGTCTCCACGCCCAGTTGCGCAAGCATCTTGCTATGCTCGATGAATGCGCCTTGCAGTGCAAGAATGGCAATTCGCATCTTCTTATTGCCCTCTCTCTGCCATCAGCAGTGCTATCTCTTGCTCGTTGATGCCTACCATAGCCTCGCCCAAATCTTCTGATAGTTCGGCTAGCATCTTGGCATCGTTGAAGTTTGTTACGGCTTTCACGATGGCGGCAGCACGTTTGGCTGGGTCGCCCGACTTGAATATGCCCGAACCAACGAACACACCCTCGGCGCCAAGTTGCATCATCAGGGCGGCATCGGCAGGCGTAGCCACGCCACCTGCGGCGAAGTTAACAACAGGAAGTTTGCCGTTTTCGTGTACGTAACGCACCAGTTCGTAGGGCGCTTGCATGGCTTTGGCGGCCTCGTACAGTTCGTCCTCGCTCATCGAGGTTAGTCTGCGTATCTCGCTTTGCATCATACGCAAGTGGCGTACGGCCTGAATAACGTCGCCCGTTCCGGGTTCGCCCTTTGTACGAATCATCGTTGCGCCCTCGGCAATGCGGCGAAGGGCCTCGTTAAGGTTCTTTGCGCCACAAACGAAAGGAACTTCGAACTTGTTTTTGTCGATGTGGTAAACATCGTCGGCAGGCGAAAGCACTTCGCTCTCGTCGATGTAGTCTATCTCGATGGCTTGCAGAATTTGTGCCTCGGCAAAGTGGCCGATGCGGCACTTGGCCATCACGGGGATAGAAACGGCCTCTTGGATGCCCTTAATCATCTTGGGGTCGCTCATACGCGAAACGCCACCAGCTGCGCGAATGTCGGCAGGGATGCGTTCCAATGCCATAACGGCGCATGCGCCCGCAGCCTCGGCAATGCGTGCTTGCTCAGGGGTTGTAACGTCCATGATAACACCGCCTTTAAGCATTTGTGCCAAGTTGCGGTTCAGTTCTTGTCTGTTCTCTTTCATTTTTGTTGTTTGTTTAAAAGTATTTCTTTTCTGAACTCGCTAGGAGCGAGCCCGTTAATGTTCTTAAAGAATTTGGCCAGATGGGCTTGCGAACGAAACCCATAGGCGTAGGCAATCTCTTGAACGGTTTTCGGGGTGAAGGCCAGTTGCTGTTCAATCTCGTGCGTTAGATACTCGTCGATGATGGCCTTGGGCGCTTTCCCCGTTATGCGGCGCGTAACCTGAGCCAGGTATCGTGCGCTAACGTTCAGCTTGTCGGCATAAAAGCGCACGTCGCTGTTGGTGCGATGGTGTTGCGTTATCTCGTGGGTGAACTCGTTAAACAGTTCTCCACTCCGCCCAATGATGCCCGTATGTTGGGGTTGCAGCTGCGCAATGTAGTTGCGTGCGTTTACTACGGCCTCGAAAATGGCATTGCCGCCGTTTACGAATGTGGCGATGGCGGCCGACAAGCTGCCGCTAAGTCCGTGGCGAGTGCCGACTTCTCCCTCGCCGAACAACGAGGGTAAGAAGGTGGGCTCGCTGTCTTTCGCCGTTGCGAACACGTCGGTAAGACTTTGCGGAGCCATGTGGCTGCCCTGCAACAGCACCGACTGACAGCCCTCGGCAAGCAGGCTTTTCACCGCTTGGTTTAGGTCGGCTGCCGTGTTAATCGCAGTTTGTGTGAGCCGTTCGGCATCGGCGCGTTTCATCAACACCAACGAACAGAGGGGCAATAGGCTGCGCCGAACCTCGTGGACAACCTCTTGCGCCATGAGCATCTCGTTTTGCGACGACACGATAACGGGGTCGTAGATAACGTGTCGGGGCTTGTGTTGCCTTAGCAGTTGGGCTATTTGTGCCACGGTGTCGGCTCTTCTTATCATGCCCACTTTCACAACGGCGGGCTGCATGTCGTTGACAATGGCCTCTATTTGCCCTTTAATGGTTTCGGCAGGCAGGTCGTAGAACTCTTGAATGCCCAACGTGTTTTGGGCGGTTATGGATGTGATGGCCGAAAGGGCACGCCCTCCAAGGGCAGAAATCGTTTTGATGTCTGCCTGTATGCCAGCCCCGCCAGTGCCGTCGGAGCCGTTGATGGTGAGTATGGGTGTGACCTGCTGTTCCAATGTTTGGTTTGCCGTCTGTTCCTTTCTGCGTTTATTGTCTGTTGTTCTCGGTTTGCAAAGTAAACAAAAAAATGGGAACTACCGAAATATAGTTCCCTTTTTTATAACAATTGTGTCGAAATGTATAAGCACGAGCGGATGTCGGGGGAGGTACGAGACCATAACACAGCCTACCTTTATTAAGGTTTCCCCCTATTGTTATAGGCGTTTTGATATGTGCTTTGCCGTCGACGTATCAGTACAAGCGGCCTTGTAGTGGGGCTACAAGCGACTTGTATTGAGGCTACAAACGGCTTGTAGTGTGACTACAAACGACTTGTAGTGGGGCTACAAACAGCTTGTAGCCAAACACGCAGTTAGTTTCGCCTATAAGCTACTTCTAAAATCGAATGTTTTTTTCTTGCCATCAGTGGCGAAATTGTCACCTCTTTACTACCCAATCTTTAGTTTCACCACGCGTTGATTGAAGTGGCGATAGAAGTAGGGAATGTGGTAAAGCATGCGGAAGATAAAGGGGAAACGACCGTGGTCGTAGTCGCTCATATAGTATTCTTTGTCTAGATGTAGGCGGTTGCTCCATGTTTCCATTTCCTTGGTGTTAAGCACCGACCACTTAAATTCCACTTCCTTGCCCATTTTCTTCAGCGAGTCGTGTTTCTTAGAGTTGCCAACAAGCGAAAAAGCCAGCATGTCGAATAGTACAACGGCATTGTCTAGGCGTTGCGCGATGGTGGTGAAGAAACTCTTAACCGCTTCTGGGTCGAAGTACATCATTACGCCTTCGATGATGATGAGAGCGGGTTTGCCTGTGGCTTTCACCTTGTCGCACCACGAATAATCGAAGAGTGACTGCGCTAGGAAGGTGTTCTCATCAGACTCTTGCAGCAACTTTCGCCTTAGTTCGATGGCTTCGGGCAGGTCAAGGTCGTACCAATGCCCCACCTTGGGCTTGCCAAGTCGTTCGTATCGCGCATCAATTCCTGCCCCCAGTTGTATCACCACAGCATCGGGATTGTCTTTCAAGAAAGCCTTTGCCTCCATATCTATGAGTCCGGCTCGCACGCAACAGCCCGATTGCGAGAACGATGCCTTTTTGAGTTTCGAGAAGTCGTAGTCAATCTTGCCCATCATCTCAACGGCCTTTTCGTCTTTAATCAGCGCGTCGGCACGTTCTGTTTCGGTTGCTTTGGCCCAAAGTGTGATGAGCATTGTTTCGGGTACGTTGGCCAGTTTACTTTCAATTTTATCGTTCATTGTGCATAGTTTTATGGCGCAAGTCTTCTTTTCCTCTCGGCTTGTGCGGTTCTTTTATTTTGCAAATTTAGGGAATTTTGCGGTTGTTGGCAATCGCAAAAAATAGTGATTTGTAAAAAAGAAAGTGGCACTATGGGCTTGGGCTTATACCTATAAATGTGTAAGAGAAAGGGTAGGGGTATGGATGTACGGTGTAGATGGAAAGAAGGGGGACGGCGTAAAAAGTAGAATTGACGATTTTATAGTGGGATAAAGGACGGCCAAATAGATTCTGCAACTTGGTAAACCTTTGGTTCGCGTACACTAAAAGACATTGCTCTTTTGCTGGTACACCAGCATAGCAGCCGGCAAAGAAGTTAATCTTTGCTGACTGTCAAAAACTAAATTGTCGGGGTATTGGTAATGACCAATGGGTTAACCCTGCATTGCATTAAGAAGGCTGCTTGCTTTTCGGGCTGTGCGTTCAAACCATTCTCTTTCCATTATGCTTGTTCTTATTCTGGCAATCTTACCATGCCGCCAGACTCTACGATGCACTTTGTGTTTAAAAGCATTTCTAAGCCTTCTTTTAGAGCTTGGTCTACTTTTGCGCCGCGGCGGGCAAAGCCTAACTTTTTTGCAACAAGAAGCGTTAGTGCATCGGTCTTGATAGATAGCTGCTCTTGCACAGTGAGTGCTATGGCGTTCATTATTTCAATGAGGGGAATTTCGGTTATGTCTCGTCCGTGCGCCTGCCTATAACCGCTGAAAGCATCTGCGTGCTCCTTGTCAGTCCACAATATGGTAGAATTACCTAGGGTTTGAACAAACATTTGCCTGTCTGCAATATCCTTAACCGAGGCCAACAGCGTGGGAGTAACCCTTGTGTTGTCCCTATGTGCGCACATACACCTGCATAAATACATCAGTGTCATAGGCTGCTCACATGAAAGTATCTTCGTTGCAAGCTCCTCATCGTTCATGGAGCCAGTGTTCTCCAGACCATTGTAAACACGATATTCTTGCTCATTGCTTTCTATTTCCTCCACCTCTTCTTTTGTAACGTCGAAAGTGGCATTGCCAACTGGTGTTTCTATTGGCTTTGACTTCTGTTGTAGAGCGTTCTCAATACGCGCGATAACACGTTCTGGGTTGTTAATCCAATCTACGCTCCATACGCGCATTATTTTCCAGCCAAGCATATTCAATACCGTTGGCTGAACAATCTCGCGGTCTCTTGTGGTTTGGGTATTGTGGTAAACCTCACCATCAAGTAGAATACCCATAGAATAATTGCCGCTATCAGCAGAATCTGCAATGGCCACGTCGACTTTAAAGTTAGAACGTCCGACGTTGGTGTTTACATTGTGGCCGCGAGACCTGAGCGTATTGGCTATTTGTTCAGAGATTATGCGGTCTGAACTGTCCTTGTGGGCATTGGCTGCCTGAATGAGTATCTGTTGCTCGGCATACTCCAAGAAATGTTTCAAACCTTCCACACCGCGAGCCTTGGTTCGTTTCAAATCAATGTGCGATGCCTTCAAAGACGAATATACAATCATTTCTCTTCTAGCACGACTTACTGCTACATTCAGTCGTTTTTCTCCTCCATTGTTGTTCAAGGGACCGAAGTTCATAGACACCTTGCCGTCTTTATCTGGACCATAGCCGATAGAGAACAAGATGATATCGCGTTCGTCACCCTGTACGTTTTCGAGGTTCTTTATAAAGATAGGCTCGTACAACTCGTCGGCCGCCTCTCTTAGTTTCTGGCCCTTGTCAAGCTTTTCGGTCAGTAAGTCCTCAATTAGGTTTTGTTGTACCTGACTGAATGCAATTACGCCAATGCTGTACTTGGCATGATCGATGCTTTGCAACCTCTTGACGATGTCGGCCACAATGGTTTCTGCCTCCTTCTTGTTCGAACGGCGTCCACCCTTGTCGTATACGCCATCCACATGGCAGTACTTAACTTTCGTAGTCTGGTCGTCAACAGATGGGAATGTAATCAGTTCGCCGTCGTAATACTCATTATTAGAGAAGGCTATCAGCGATTCGTGTTTTGAACGGTAGTGCCAGTTCAATTGTAGCGAAGGTATTCCAAGGCTGTGGCAGTCGTCGAGAATACTATCAAGGTCGTCTATGTCGGCCTCTTCTTCGCCAACACTCGTTGATGAGAAGAAACTTGTTGGTGGCATCTGCTTGGGGTCGCCTACTACGATTACAGACTTGCCGCGCGCAATGGCACCAACCGCCTCGCTTGTAGGCATCTGTGACGCCTCATCGAAGACAACAAGGTCGAACTTGTTCTGCGACAAGTCCAAAAATTGCGCCACAGACATAGGGCTCATAAGCATACAGGGACAAAGCCTTGGCAATAGTGTGCTAATGTTGTCGAACAAATCGCGAAGAGAGATGCCCCTACCGCCGTTGGCTATGTTCCTGTTGAGAAAACCAATTGGGCTACTATTGTCGATGCTGTCTGTTACATGTGGTACATTCGCGGCCAGTTTGGCATAAAGTTCCTTCTGACTCAGTATCTGAAACTCTTCTGTTAGCTGTTGGTAGCGCGAAATAGTTTCGTCGAATATTGCCCCTTCAAAGGTTCTCAGAACCTGTGACGATGCAATTTTCTCACAAGCAAGACTTCGGAATATTCGTTTAAAGAAGGCATCTTTCAACGTTTCCGCAGGAATTGTTTCCAATTCAATATGTCGTGCTACCACGCCAAGACCTTCATTTTCAAGTTCCTTCTTATAGGCACACCACTGATACCAGTCTCGTGCCTTGTCTGTATGGCTAAGCCAGTTGTCAAGACATGAACCATAACTCCCCAATTCATCGTTGCTTGGAAGTCTGTCGGCATCGAAGTTAACAGCAAAGAGCGTGCGAACAACATCCTGTATTGTTACTATTTCTGCATGTAACTGCTGATAATTAAGCAAATTAGAGAGAAGCGCATCAACCTCTTGTTCAATAATCAGACTATTAAACTGCTTTAACTTGGCAACGAAACCCCTCTTGGCAAAGAAACGAGGTAAGAACCATTTAGCCTTAATGCCTCTCCACTCATTATATAATGCCGTCCCATCTTGGAATAATATGCCGTCGTTGCAGTCTCTTAGTATGTCTGTTTTTATACCCGTAGCTTTCGCAAGCATCTCTCTGTTCTCCTCTGCCTTGCGAAGTATTTCGGATGCCGTCTTGATACGCGATGGCAAACGTCCAGCATCAACTAAGTCGTCCTCAACAATATTAAGTCCAAGCAACGGATGCTTTGATGGCGCGCCTGTAATACTAAGTATTGCCTGATACTTCTGACTGAGCAGATGTGAGTAGCTGTCCATCTTTTCAATTCGGAACTTCCGTTTAAGTTCTTCATCGTTCGCATCAACATCAAGCTCTGGGGTATTAATGGATTCATACCTGATGATGCAGTCAAACAGCGACATGCCTTCCGCTCCCTTTATGTCATGCAGGGCCTCCATATACTCAATCAGTTTGCATCTCTGCTCATAAAGTTCGTCAGCAATGCGTGCATATTCCTCTGGACGTATGATGTGAGCGGCATCCAAAGCCTTCTTCAGCTGTTCGAGTACATGGCGCTTGGTGATTTTGTTTGAGTGCATTTCAAGGCAGAATGGGCCAAGGTTTATCTTTTCCAAACGTTTCTGAACCACACTCAGTGCTGCCATTTTCTCAGCAACAAATAACACACGCTTGCCTTGGAACAAGGCATTGGCTATAAGGTTCGTAATGGTTTGCGACTTACCCGTTCCAGGAGGGCCGTAAAGGATATACGAGTTTCCTTGTCTGGCCTCCATTACAGCGGCCATTTGCGAAGAGTCTATCGGAACAGGCAATGCCAAATCAGATGGTTTTACTTCTTTATCCTTGCCTTTCAGGTCCGACATCACTTGGGTTGGAATAAACGTAAGTTTCTGCTCCACAAGACTACGCACCACATTGTTATCCAACAATTCTTGTCTGTGGTTATGAATGTCGTTCCACATGAGGAACTTACTGAACGAGAATACGCCCAAAATACATTCTTCTTCTACGTCCCAACGCTTTTTGTTTTTCAACACCTCGCGTATGATGGCGAAGATTTTCTTCACATCCACACCATGATCATCCTTTGGCAGCGGATTAAGTCCAGGGATAGTAATGTCGAAGTTCTGCCGTAAGAACTCTGTCAAAGTGATATTCAGAGCAATTTCTTCATCACGTGTACGGATATAGTAGTCGCCCTTCTTATACACTATTTCCACAGGCAACATCAATATTGGCGCATAACGCGGTTTCTCGCTGATGTCTGTTTCAAACCATCTAAGCGTACCTATTGCAAGATACAACGCATTTGCGCCAGTTTCCTCAACGGCGTTCCTCGATGCGCGATAGATATTCTTCAACGTGTAGCGTGTCTCGGCCTCTGTCTGATACGAGTGTAGCGTACGGTGTTTTATGTCGTTCGTTATCAGCTCGTGTAGTTCGGGCAATAATTTAGAACGCACAAGACGTTCGTCGCCAATGATGTTAAAACCAACATTAGGCTTACAAGAAATAAGGTATTCTTCTCCATCTTGCAGATAGTCTTCAACGAGGTCGACGTCAAACGAGATAAACTGAATTGCCTTCTGGCGCAGATAAAGGTTAAGCATGGAGTTACGCAACGAGAAATCCAAGAGCTTACGTTCCCAAATGTCCATCTTCGTTACCTCACGTTTGCTGTCCATCAGCATTGTCAGGTCAAAACGAGAATGTTCCTTAACATTCAGTACGCATTCGTCATGGCTTACACCTTCCACCGGCACTTCCCATACGCCATTGTTCATCGTGCGTTGGGGCAGCGGACGTACTTGCTCCAGACGACAACGCTTAATGTCGATGAACATTTCAAAGATGCCGGTGTTGGCCAGATGTTTTGTAGCTATGCTTTGGGCATCTTCAAAAGTAGTTGACTCGGCTGTTACCTGTGTACATTCAAGCACAAGCATCTCATCAATGCCTTCCGCACATTTCTTTTCTATGTACGAGGCGTCATCGTAAACGCTATACTGACAGCAGTCGTCTACCAACCAAACAGCAAGGTAGGCATGTCCTTCTTGCAGAACGATACCGCTGTTTATGCCCAAACTTTCAAGCACGCTTGCAAAAAGCAGAGTAAGCTCTATGCAGTTTCCTAGTTTAGAGGAAAGTACTTGGTCGGGTAGGGTAATGCGTTGTCCAACCACCTCGTACGATGCAGGTACCGAACGATACACAATGCCCTCGGCATGGAGTGCGCCATACACGGCTGCCACCTGCTTTCGCACCTCATTTGTGTTACCAGTTTGGTATTCGGTAAATGCAGAAGACCCCGACATTTCTTTCAGCTTGCCCGCTGCCTTAGCTACAACGTTGTTTATCGCGGGATGATTAGGCGTAACAAACGAGGCAAGGCATTGGGGCAGAATGCTGGTTCCCAACCATTGGTCGTACGGCATAATATCTATGTCGTAGCTATGGGTAAACAATATCTTCTTTGTTTCGGACAGTGCATCCGAAAACACATTGACGGTGAATGCGGATGCAGTCTTTTCTGTTACCGCAGCAACTTGTGCGGCTATTGGAGACAAGTTCATACCCTGTAAGCGCATCGACTTGCCTGCTTTAAGCGAGTCGATGACACTTGAACGGAAGTCCTGGAAGAACTCACCAGAACATTCTATTACAATATCCCTTAAATCACTCGTTTCGTTATTACTGATTTCAACAGACTGACATATAGCTATTCTGTTGTTGATTAGGGAATAATTGATAGAAGGTAGATATTCGATATTGACAGTTACCATAGTGATATGAAAATATGGTGGATATTATTCTTATGTTGATATTACATTATGTATGTGGTTTACGAACTTTCTAAGACTCATAAGCTGATTGCAAGTGTGTCCATTGCATGGTCCTTTTAGAAGGTTCTCCATAAACTTCTTGGTTAGTATATCACCATCGACACGAACGTAATCCAGTAATATTTGTCTTGTAAAACCAAAGTGCATTGCTGCAAAAGTAGTTATTTGTTTTGATATTTCCTCATTTTGTTTTCATAAATTCTATTATTGCTCTCCGCTAAACCCCTAAACAAACTCATTTCTCTATTTGCAAGGCCAATAAACAGATGCTGTGGATTGTTCTGAAAGAGGGTGTGTCAAAACTAAAATAAAGAGAGACCAAAGTTACTTTTTGTAGCTTAAAAAATAAAAGAGCCATATCAAACTCGGTATTCGAGTGGTGATATAGCTCTTTTTATTGGTTCTTCCGTTAAATGCGTAGACGCCTATCATGCAATGCATATAGTCTTAATGT
>ERZ772957.585-NODE-585-length-28280-cov-8.020407_pt1 | contig 28280 bp, 23 predicted proteins | sample MGYA00580682_ERZ772957 | MGnify/ENA primary metagenome ERZ772957 (study PRJEB29015, sample SAMEA2737921) | human oral metagenome | biome: human oral; feature: human-associated habitat; material: dental | place: China | collected 2025 ...
CACACTCTCTCTAAGAGACGCAAAAAAGAGTTCGCGAAGAAAACTAAAATTGTTCGCGAACAAAATCAAAATTGTTCGCGAACAATTCGAAAAAAGTTCGCGAACAATTTCTGAACTGTTCGCGAACAATTTTATGCCCAGCTTAGTACTCCCTAAAACAACATAGGTTTTAGAGATAAGACACTGCTTACTTAATTCTATCCAGTAGCTTCTTAGGCAGCTTTGGCATAGCACCATTCTGCGTGCAGACGTATGCACTGACATCAACAGCTAACTTATGAGCATCTGTGATAGGCATACCCGCAAGGATGGCAGAAGCAAAAGCACCTGTAAAGGAGTCACCAGCACCAACAGTATCAGCAACATCGACCTTCGGCGTTTCTTGGAACGACTTGAGGTTTGGCGCAAAGACATACGAACCGTTGACACCGCAAGTCAGCACGAGCATATCGAGGTTATACTTTCCTAAAATCAGCCAACACTTATTCTCAATATCAAGTCCCGGATAACCAAAGAGACGACCGATAGTCACAAGTTCTTCATCATTAATCTTGAGGATATTAGCATGCTGAAGCGAACTGGTAATAATCTCCTTTGTATAAAAGTTCTGCCGAAGGTTGATATCGAATATCTTCAGACAGTTTTTAGGCGTTGCTTCGAGGAATTTCTGTATTGTCTGACCGCTTACACTACTACGCTGTGCAAGTGAGCCAAAGCATACCGCACGGCAGTTATTGGCTGCTGCTTCAATTTCTGGGGTGAAAGGGATATTATCCCAAGCTACACCCTCTTTGATGTCATAAGTAGGTATACCTTCACTGTCGAGTTCCACCTGCACCGTTCCTGTCTGATAATCGACCTCTGGCATCAAGTACTTTACGCCTTTTTTATCGAATTCATCGAGTGTTTCCTTACCCAAAGCATCATTTCCGACAGCACTAATAGCCAACGAGTCATGCCCAAACTGTCCTGTATGATAAGCAAAGTTTGCAGGTGCACCACCCAACTTTCTACCTTCAGGAAGACAATCCCACAATGCCTCTCCGAGGCCAACGATTAACTGTTTCATATCTGTATTATTTATTATTCATCTTTGGAATATAAGAAAAGAGGTAGAGTACGCCCACTGCCATTACGACAACAGCACCCACCTGACCGAATCCATCGCTGGCAAATCCCATTAAGAGTGGGAAGATTGTACCACCGAAAAGTCCCATAATCATCAGTCCGCTCACCTCGTTCTGCTTGTCAGGAACACTCTGTAAAGCACGTGCAAAGACCATTGAGAAAACGTTGCTGTTACCATAACCTACAAGAGCAATCGCTACAAAAAGTACGGTCTTTGACGTTCCTACAGCCATTCCACACATTGAAAGCGCCATCATCGTAACCGAAATAATAAAGAATAGCTTGTTATTCATTACACGAAGGAAGAAAGAGCCAGTCAGACATCCGATGGTACGGAAGATAAAGTAGAGAGAAGTTGCAAAGGCTGCATCGTTCAATGACATACCTAAACGCTCCATCAGAATCTTTGGCGCCGTGGTATTTGTTCCTACATCAATACCTACGTGGCACATAATACCCAAGAAACTCAGCAGAACGATAGGTTTACCCAATAGCCTAAAACATTCGGTAAAAGAGCTTGCCTTACCTTCGATTGGTTCTTCTTCGATAGGCGTTGAGAAGAGTAACAGCGTGGCAATTGTACCAATTATCAGATAAATTGGGAAGAGAACGCGCCATCCAAGACCAAAGGCTGGAATGCTTGCCTGCGCTCCCCACATGGCAAGATAGGGTGCCATGAAGGAGGCGATAGCCTTTACAAACTGTCCAAAGGTGAGTGTTGAAGCAAGATTTCCACCTTTCATCACCGTTGAAACCAGCGGATTCAACGATGTTTGCATCAACGCATTGCCTATTCCAAGCAATGAAAACGATACGAGCATTAAGCCGTATGACTCGCCGAAAATTGGCAAGAGAAGAGAGAATAAGGTAACAACTGAATATTTACCAAAACCTGAACATTCTCGATTTCAGGAATATCCGCTAATCCTTCGTTGCGAATATAAGCCTCAACTCTTTTAGTAGTATTCCAATGTCCTGCCATTAAATCCACACCCTCAATAATATATTTTGGCAAATCATCAAAAGTATTTGCTAATTTACCATCTTTATCAATTAACTGACATACAATTTTATGAAGAGTATTGACATTAAGTGGTGTCGGAAATAAAGGAGATGGCTTATTGATGCCTTTAGCGGAAAGACAGTATTTATCAACTTTTCGGTATATAATTTCACATCGTGCAAAATACCCCAGAAACTGCAAACCTTTTTCATTACATATTCTTCACTATTAACAGAAACCGTCTTATCATACACTTCTATCATCTCATTGTCATAGTGAAGAGTCAGATTTCGTAATTCTTGATCAATCTCTGTATCTCCAAAAGCAGCTATTTTTTTATCTATGGCTATACCTTCTGAGATCAATTCTTGAACTCCTTCTTCATGAATTTGTTTCATGAGCTTTTTCCACAGGGAATTTTTCCTCAATTTACCAAAATTGAAAAGCAACTTATAGCCTTCTGAGATGGAAGCTTGTATATTTTTCATATGGAATCGTTTCTCATGTGGATTATTAACTGAGAATTCTGCTTTACATGATACCCCTACATCCATCAATATAAACATGATGCCATTCTGTAAGTCTTGAGTCGAGACATACAATGCTGGAGTATATTCATCCATTAAAGAACGTACTACGAGTCCATTCTTCAAAGCTTTATAGAGATCATCTATCGCTAATCCAGAACTCACGATTAATTTGGCGATAGTCTCCTTTGATATAGGCTTAGTTTCTGACATATTTCTATTTATTTCTTTTTGCTACGTTCTTCAAGCGATGAGGTATTCTTCTTTATTTTGGTAGATGCAGAGGTAATGATTTAGCAACTTGTATTCTATAATGACATACAACACTTTACGTAACTTAAAAAATATTACAAAGGTAACACTACTCATAGAGAGAAACGATATTTTCCCTGTTTTTCTCTTCTGAAAGTTACTCAAATAGAAAGTCTTTTTTTTTCTCTCACCCAACTCTCTCTTTGATGTTTTTCTCCACATACTATTCTATGTTTTCGTATCGGTTCGATTATTCTCGTTTTCTTCGGCAAAGGTCGTTCCAGGCTTCTATGGGCAAAAAAGGTCAGGGCGGCAAGCCGTTTAGACGACAATCTCCACACTTCCATTTCATTGCAGGTAGTATTCTCACTGTAAAACCTTGTTTGTCCTAAGCCCAACCTTTTTACTCCACTGAAACGAAAACGACCGACCCGACGGAAAGACGCATAAAAAAATTATTGCTGTCCATCAAAATTCGTCTGTAATAAATTCATCCGTATCAAAATCTTTTGGAACTTCTGTACGTTGTCAAATAAAAGTGCACAACTGCAAATGTAGTTATTTATGCTGTAATATCATTCTTTTATTCTCAGAAATTCTTTTGTTGCCTTAATGCCCTGCTTAATACGACGTCGTCATATCCTCGGGCACGCAAATATAATAATCGGCAATGCCTTGATAGGCCTCATCCAAGTGCGAAATGTCCTCCTGTCGCACGGCTCTCACCACCACATATCGCACTCCCGGCTTATATGTTAACAGATAAGGGATGATGCCCTCACGGCTATCCGAATGGAAATTCCCATTGAAATGAATCAACTTCCCCGGCAGATTTTGGGCAATTCGCCAGGCCATCGTAGCGTCTTTGATAGCCTGCGCCTCGGCAATGCGGTGCGGATCGGCATTTTTATTCTTCCCCATCATCCCCATGAGTGCAAAGCCCTGCTCAACATTTTCATTTGATTGAAAGTGGATAGGCAATGGTGCCATGTAACTTTTTGCTTCGGTTGAGAACGAATCTAAATAGGCAAGACCATGGTTTTTCACGGCGGTGGCATAACGACGCGGCACATTTGTGGCAACAACGGGCACGTGATGTTCGCGCGCAAAGCCAATCAAGCCGGCGTAATCGGTACTGTAATTGGGCCACAAGCGCGCTTCATCCTCAAATCGTTCGCTTGTAATCTGCCCTTGAAGATACTCATTTAAGATGAGTTGATTGTCGCTTTCAAACATTTCCAAGCCCATTTTCAACTGCGCTCCGTGCACATTGTAAAGACTTTCCAGCAACTTTTGCTCCATCCAATGGGTGATTACACAGTTATGTATCTCGCCAATGAAAACCACATCCGCCTTGGAAAGGTTCTTGACGAGCTGCTCATAACTGATTGATTTACCCTTGTTGTCATAAAGACGGTAGGCTTCCGGCTGCTGCTGTGCTGACACATTGACTGTCATAAACACCACCATGAGCAGCCAAATCATTCTGAATTTCTTTGTCATTTTTATTGTTTTTGTGATTTATAGACCACTATTCTTCGGTTCCAATCCAACATACTACTGGCCATTTCCCGCACCATCTCGGGCGTAATGCTTCCCAAGCAGGCGCCATAATCATTGAAATCGCTCAACGATTCGCCATTTTTCACCAACGACATCAGAGTTGTTTTCCACTCTGCAGGTGCCTTGTCGTTGAGTATTTTGTCCTTGGTCACGAGGAAAGAACGTTTCAGTTTCTCGAGTTCGGCAGTGCAAACAGGCTGTGTCTTCAACTCATCGAGCATACCTTTCAGCAGTTCTTCCGCCCGTTTACGATTCTCATCTTTCAGCGAAAGTGTCACCATGAAATGGTATTTCTGCTGCGGAATGCCACTGTAATACATGTCAACGTAGGGCGAATAGACGATATTTTCACGTTCACGCAACACTTGCAGCACGCGGTCTTGCAACACATCGCGCATCAATTTCATGGTCAACGAAGCCTGAAGCGAAGGCTTATAGTTGCCCGCAAACACATAATGCGCCACCGTCTGATGGTCGTTTCCGCCCTCGAAGCCCTTCACAAAGACTTTGTTTTCACTCCTGAATGGTTCTTCTTTACGAGGCAAAGGCTCTGCCTGAGGCACCATCTGCAAGAAGGTTGCAATGGCTTTCGCCGTCACATCGGCCTCATCAAAGTTGCCTGTTAGAATGATTGTGAGCTGCGATGGATTGGCAAACAAGCGTTTGTAATAGTGCGTAAGCGTGTCGATATTCAGGGTTTCCAAAGCGGCTTTCATGGCACATTCCTTGTTCATTGCTCCCCCATCGCCCACCAAGGAGTCGATGGTGTTGGTCATTAAGCGGTCGGCATCGTGTGCCAACAGCCTGTCAAGGAGCGTCGTCTTGCCTGCATTGGCTTGCTCATTGGCCACACACTCGGAAAAATCCTGACGATTAATACCGGGGAAACACAACTTTTCGTACACCAAATTAAATAGCTCCGTGGCTTTCTTTGCCGGCGAAGAGGCCAACAACTGATGCCAAAACGCATCCTCACCCACGGTCATTGACAGTTGTTCTTGGGTCATCACCGAGAGCAAGGTGTCGCTCGTTACCTTGGCTAAACCTCCCATATCCACATAGCTCACTGCGTCATGATACTTCAAAAGCGCTGCAGGAGAGAGGTCAGCCGTGCCGCCTCGTCCCACAGCTGCCAAGAAAAGCGTGTGGTCTTCGTCCATGGTGGGGCGCACTAACAACCTGATTCCATTGGTAAGCTGCACATCGTTGAGCCCCAGTTCGGGCCATCGCCGTTGGCTTTTCACACTTCCCGGCTTCACTTTGGCCGGCGTTTTCAAACATAAAGGTAAGGCCACGGTGTCGTTTTCGACCACGATATGCCGATCGATATAGGGCACTATTGGGCGCCGCCAGCCCTGTTTCCATGCTTCATCAGCCCGCTGAGCAGTGAGTAGTGTATCGTTTTGCCCGCCCGTTGCAACGGTATAGGCATACAACCGACTACGTTTCATGGCGCGAAGTAGCCTCTTCAAAAGCGTTTGCAGTTGCCGACTCGTGGTCGCAGCCACCTGTTTGCGCACCCATTCCACATCGTTGACATCGCGAAGCGGACGGTCTCCAGCCGTGATATAGTCGATGAAATCATCACATAAATCGGCCGAAAGATGCTGAGTCGTGTCGGGTTGCAACTGTGCCAAACGCGCATCGATGAGCCTTTGCAGCTCGTTTGCATCCAAAGGCAACTGCAACAACCGTCTGCATTCATTGCCGACACCGGCTAATTGCTGCGCCAAATGGTTTGCTGATGCCCCACGAAGGGCTACCACAAAATGGTCTTTGTCGGCCAAATACCAATTATTCGACACATCACCGTGTACACTATCGGCCGCCAAACGGTTTGAAAGGCATTGCACCAGTATGCGCATGCGCTGCTTGTCGACAGCATCTTGCAGTGTCTTTCCTGCAAAAGTGGTATGCGGAATGATGAGTTCCAGCTTGCTTTCACGCTGCAAGCTGTCGGTAATCTGCATCCAAGAGGCGCCCCGGGCATAGGTCAACGGCACGCATCGGACGGTCCCTTCGCCGCTTTTCCTTGGAATGGTGCCCACCGTTTCGCGCAGTTTGGCAATCACCTCCTCGGCCTTTACCTGCCCGATGACCAACACCGTGGCATGCGATGGCGTGTACCAACGTTCATAATAGGCGCGCAATCGCCGGCTGTCAATGCGGTTGATGTCGCTCGATGTGCCCAAGGGAAGCCGCTCGGCATAGCGGCCATGCCCAATCTTCAAAGCGTAAAAGTCGTCGTTTTGCTGATAGCTGCGCAACTCTTCGATAATCACACCGCGCTCTTTTCTGACGCGATCGCTATCGAAAGAAATAGCACAGAGCCAATCGCGCAGAACTAAAAAGGTGGAATCGAGCACGCTGTCGTGGGCTGAATGATGGGGCAACGAGAGCCAGTAAATCGTGCGATCGAAGCCCGTAAAAGCATTGATGTCGCGGCCAAATTTCATGCCTTGCCGCTCAAAATAGTCGATAAGCGCACGCTTTGGAAAGTGTTTCGTGCCGATAAAGGCACTGTGTTCCAAGAAGTGAGCACCTCCGCGCTGGTCGTTTTCCTCCTGCAACGACCCCACATTCATGACCAATCTCACCTCAATACTGTGTTTCGGGAGCCCGTTGGGCACTATGATGTAGCGCAGCCCATTGTCAAATTGCCCTTCAATGGTGCCTTTTGGCAATGTAATATATGCCTTTTTATGGTGTAAAGTCATTGCTTTTACACCATAAAAAGGCATACATTGCAGCATAATAACGCCCAAAAAAAGACGCCATAAAAGCTTTTTCTGCATACAATAAATGTTTCTTAGGGGTGCATGGTGTAGACAACACGCACCTGTTCGTAACCATTTCCGTCGGCAAAGTCCCATGGGAAGACAAACGACAGCTTGCCCTTTTCAAAATCAACCGATGCCGAAGGAGCCACCCAATCGCTCGGATTGTGGCCGAAAGTATCGCTATCAATGGCACTTACGCCCAAAAACTTATTGGGATCCAGCGAGCCTCCCATCATCAGGAAGTCGTCATCGATGGTGTATCCCACCAAGTTTCCACCCTCTTCAATCTCGACAATGGTGCCCTTTGCTTTCTCTTCCAACAGCCTGTTCCATGCAGAGTAGTTGTAAGCAAAGGGTAATCCGGCCACTTTGTCGCCATAAACATCTTCTTTCTCGCCCACAAAGGTGACGGCTTTGCTCACAGGATTGAAGGCAATCCCATCCAAAGAAGCCTCGAAAGTTTCCTTACGCTCGTCGTAATGAATGGCTTTCACGGCCGCCTTTCCATAGGGGGTATTCATAAAAAACTCGTTGTCGTCGACCGTTTTGCGCTTCAACACATCATATAAGAAGGTGGTTAATCCCATGGGGTTGCTCAAAAGTTTCAGTTTGGGATGGTCAACGGTGGCATCATCGCTCAACGTTATCACACTGTAACCCTTGTAAACGCGTTGTGCTTGCCCTTGGAAAAAACCCTCCTTATCATCGTTATTGAACGTGATGGTGGTCTCTACGGGAATCTTTCCCAACAAACGGCTCAGGTTGATGCCATATTTCGTCTGCACATCGGCAATCAACTGCAACTGTGTTGGCGTCAGAAGGGGTACGTCTGCATCGGGATTCATCGTGATTTGAGCACCTTTTCCAAAGCCCTTGATGAGCGGATTGGAAGCCGAAGCCACTTGCACGGTCACCAATTGAGGCGTTGCAAGCAAATGCTTTCCATTCGATTTCACGCGGAAGACCACCTCTTTCTGACCGGGATTGAAAACCAACTCATCGTTATCGGCATGCAAAATGGCCTTTTCATTGCCCATGAAAGACAACTTTACCGACTCGCGTTGCTGAGGCGCAAAGGCAATCATCGCATGCACAAAGATGCTTGCGGTGTCGTCTTCTGACAGGATTGCGTTGCCCGGAATGGTCAATTCCACACCGTTGGTCATGGTTTCTTGGGGTGCATCTTGTGCCTGACAGCCGGCCAAAATGCACGCTATAGCTGCAAGAAGCGTATTCAATATATGTTTCATCTGTTTGTTTTTTCGTTTAATTGGAAGGCCAACCGGCATTCTGTTCTACGCGGTTGAAACGATATTCCGATACCGGAATGGGGAAACACCAGCGGTAATCGCCGGTCGAAATGGTGTTGCTCGTGCCGGTGCCCCACTGCGTTTGGCGGGGCAAAGCAGCGAGATGCGTGCGTTTGAGGTCGAAGAAGTTGACGCCTTCGCCGGCAAACTCGCGTTGCTTATCGGTGAGAATGAGTTGCAAAAGCACCTGATTAGAGGTGCCGGCAGGCGCTTCGGCCACGCCAATGCAATGCCAATAATGATTTATCAGCGTGCGTGCAGCCTCGGTATCCCCCTTTCTACAATAGGCTTCGGCAACGATATAATAGGCGCCGGCATAGCGCATCGTGTTGATATAGCCAATGGCTTGATTGGTTTTGTTGGCCCGGTTATACTTGCCGAAGAGCGTTCTGCCGGTGCCATCCATCACAAAAGGATAGACGAAAGAGGCACGACGGACATCCGAAGCCACGTAGTCTAACTGTGGATTGAGGCAGAAATAATCTCCTTCTCGGGCACTACTTTGAATGCCGGCATAGTAGGAAGTGTGGATGTTGAAGGCAAAAATGCGACCCGAATAGCTGCTGGATTGCCACAGACTGTTGATGCCGTCGGGGGTGAAATAAGCATCGTTGCTCTTGCCGAGAACACTTTTTCCGTAGGTGATGGCCGCTTCGTTGTCGCCCGCATAAAGTGCCAAATCGGCCAAAAGATACTGCACAGCTGTTTGCGAGAGCCAGCCATTGCGTTCCGGATCGTGTGGCGTTTGGACGGCCTCGGTCAGCAAACGGCGTATCATAGCCACGACATCGCGGATGGAAGCGCGCGGCTTATCCTCGATGCCGAGCTGCGTTTTCAAAACAATGCCCGGTGCCTCGGGATTTAAATCGTAGGCCGGTGCAAACACACGAAGCAGCTGAAAATAGCTCAAAGCCTTCAAAGTTTTGGCCTCAGCAATGATGGCTTGTCTCTCGGCGCTCTCCGTTTGCTCTTGCGTTTCGACGGCTTGCATGCGTTCAAGCAAAGCATCACACTGTGCAATGACATTGTAATAGCCTTGCCAAAGCGTAGGTGCAAGTTTGCTTATCTCGCGGTCGTCCCAATTATAAAGGTGCAATGACGAGATATCTTTTATCGAAAGCGAGGTCGGAACAAAATCGTTGCCCAACAAAGAAAACGCATATTCTTCGTGGGGATAGGCCAAATAGGCCGAAGCTAAGAGCGACCTTGCATTTGAAACCGTCTTGATGGCATCGGGGTCGGAGAACTGATCTTGCGGCGGTATGTTCAGATTACATGCGGCAAAAGCCATTGAAAGCACACCGATGGCCACACTTTTGAATATCGGTAGATGTTGTTTCATTGTCTCTTATCAAAATGTTAAGTTGAGATGAAAAGTGAAAACGGGCTGCATGGTGCCTGCCAAGGTGCCGCTTTCAGGGTCGGACTCCTTGTAGTTGGTCCACGTAAAGAGATTCGAGCCCTGCAATCCTACGTTGGCATATTGCACCAAAGGCATCACACGATGGAGCCAACGCGACGGAATGCGATAGCGCATGGAGAAACTTGAGAGTTTTAAATAGTTGCTGTTACCCACCGTGCGCGAGTTGGGATAGAGCACAAGATTCTCTTCCGCAATGCTTTGTGTATAGAAAGGTGTCCAATACGTTTTGTATTCATCGCCCCTTTTAAACCACATCTTTGCCGTTTGTCCGGCCACTGCGTTATAGTTGGCATTGTCGCTGTTGCGCACATACTGATAGTTGAAGCGCTGTTTGCCACCCAACACATAATAGAAAGAAATATCGAAATCGAACTGCTTATAGGAGAAATTGGCGTAGAAGCTGCCCGAATAAGGGGGCGTCAGGTGACCCAAGGCAACGAAATCGTCGCGCGTCAGCTTCTCTGTTCCCTGCTTCTCACGGCCATCGGGCGTAAGAAACACAGGATAACCGGTGAGTGGATTGATGCCCAACGAATGGACACCATAAATCATATCGTAGGATTTTCCAACCTCATAATTGGGCACAATCGACTGCTCATCCAAGTAGAGCTTATCGGTCCAATAAAGGCTTATGACCTTATTGCTGTTGTAAGCAATGTTGCCTCCGACTGTCAAACGGCAGTCAAAGCTATCCCATATCCGCCCGTTGAGCCCTACTTCGATGCCTTGATTTTGCAAAACACCAATGTTGCGCTTCAACGAAGAGAAGCCCGAACTGGTGGCAATCGGCACATCCAAGAGTGCCTGATCGGTGCGACGGTTATACCAATTCACATCCAACGTGACTCGTTTCCACAGCTCTACGTTCATACCGACATCTAAAGACTTATTTTGTTCGGCCTTCAAATCCTTGTTATAAAGTGACAACAGCGAGAGCGCCCGGCTCTCTTCGTAAGTTTGTTCGCCAAACATGAAAGTGCCCACTGTGCTGGAAGATGTCACGCCATTGAGGTTTGCCGTCACGCCATAGGCCACTTTGAAGTTCAATTTAGACAAGGCTTTTAGGTCTTTCAGTCCGGAATAGTTCGTAGGTGTCCATCCAAGACCAACAGCCCAAGCTGCGTTCCAGCGTTTATTGGCCGGCAAAATCGACGACGCATCGGCCTTATAAGTGGCATAAAGATCGTAAATTGTGTTGTAAGTGTAGCCCGCCACGGCACCAATACCCATCTGCGCATTCTTGTCTCTCGGGTTTCTCACCTCGGGTTGACGAAATCCTTGCAACGCATTATTGATGGCCGAAGGCGCATCTACGGTGCCAACACCATAGCCAGTGATGCCCACTGCATCGTAGTTATACAGGTAATAGTCGACGTTTGCGCCCACCGTTATGTCATGAACGCCATTGAAGACGTGGTTGTAAGTGGCGCGGAAATTGCTCGACAGATTAGTGGTTGTGCCTTTCGTGCGACGGTATATGCCACGTGCATTTGCGGGAATACCGCCTTTTTGCTCCGAATAAGCCGTTGAAGGGGTGAACTGATGGTCATCGTTTTGCAGGAAATCGAGCCCTGCGACATAGGCCAGTGTCAGGTCTTTCCACGGTGAGAGCGTCAGGTTCACGTCCACACCGGCATTCTTATCGCTCGCATCGGCCTGATATTGATACAGCAAATCGCTGTAAGTGCGGTTGGGGTAGGAATACAATTCGCCCGTCTTCCACTCATAGGGATTCAGGTTATAAACCAACGAGGTGGGGTCGAAGGTTGAGCCATTGGGGGTATTTGTCTTGGCATAACCGCCCGTAGCGCCCAACATGAGATAGCCCATCTTGCCTAATTGCTGGTCTAACCCCATCCGAATGCTGAAGCGGCGCTTGTCGTTCCCGGCAATTCGGCCACCTTGATAGGCATAGTTGCCCGAGAGATAATAGGTTGTTGTGCCGCTTCCACCCTTGATGCTGAGATTGTGTTTCTGATAGAAATTGTTGCGGATGAGCTCTTTAAACCAATCGGTATGCACCGCTCTGAGCGCCGACAAGCGCCGCTGTCCCTCGGCAATGAGTTGCTCTTTATGGGGATCGGTGGCATAATAGCGCTCATAATAGTCGCGACTGTAGCGATAGCCCGGTGCAGAAGGGTTTTGCAACAGCCGCTCAAGTTCCAACTTTTCGTCGGTATCCATCAGCCGAACGCCTCGCCTGCCGCGCAACGTCAGTCCTACATCCAAACCATAGGTGATGATCATCTTGCCTTGATAGCCGTGTTGCGAACTGATTTCGAGCACACCATTGGCAGCTTTAATGCCATACAACGCACCCGCAGCCGCGTCTTTCAGCACCTTGATGCTGGCAATATCCTGCGGGTTGAGATTATAGAACGTCTCGGCAGAGATAATCTTTCCGTCCAACACATACAACGGTTCGTTGCTCACATTGCCGCGTCGGAACGACGAGTTGCCACGGATGCGAATCTGAGGAGCAGTGCCCAATTCGCCCTGATTAATGACATTGAGCCCCGGAATCATGCCTTGAAGTGCAAGCCCGAGGTCAATCATGGGCTTTTCATTGAGCCGCTTGATGTCGACATTCTCCACAATTCCGGCTTTCGAACGCAGGTCGATGGCGTTGATGTTGCTCTTGGCCTTCACCACCACTTCGCCTATTCCCGTGGCCGATTCCTCCATCTTCACGTCCATTCGCTCCTGGCCTTCGTCCCGCAATTTCAGCGTTTTGTAACCGATATACGTGAACAGAAGCGTTGCGCCCCGGCCCCAATCGCCGTTTAATTGATAGCGACCTTTCGGGTCGGTCACCGCGACATACGACGTGCGATAGACCCGAACACTCACCCCAACAAGAGGCTCGTTGTTGGCATCGGTAACATAACCATAGAGTTTGCGCGTCTCGGCAGCGCTCTGTTGCGGCGCCCAAAAGAGACACATCAAGGCCAAAAGGCTCATCGTTGCGAGCTTCTTCATACGCCTATTTGCCTAACGTTTGCTGGCCAACCACTGCTGGGTCTGTGCCACAATCCAATCAACCACCCGACCGTTCGAAGCCGGCAAAATGCCATCGGGGCTGTAGACAATCTCCACACCCGTTTTTTTCACTAAGTCACGCTGCACATCCTCCATCTTATGACGGTCGGCCATGCGTTTCACATCCGATGTCAGATAGATGCCTTGCACGATGATGCGCTGCTTCTTCTGCGCCGCTTTGGTGAGCAAGGGCATGAGTTCCTTACCAAAATCATGGCCCATTTCGATGAGCGCATGGTCTACATAATCAATCTTTGTGTGCTCCTTGGTGTATTGATCCACGTTCTTGAGCATCTCTTTCCAAAAGCCAATGCGCTCGTCATCGCCATGAGCAAGATAAATCACAGCCTCTTTGGTCGGCGATTTCGATAGGCTTTGAATGCGATCGAGCATGCTTTTCTCCAGCACATAGCTGTAATAGAACGTCGGCCCCAGCACGATGGGCACGCGTGTATGCACCATTTCGGTTTTCTCTTCGGCCAACTCCTCGCGCACGTAGGGATTGTATTTCTGCCCCAAGATATTGGGCAAATCCTCCTCGGTATGCCCCGATGGTGCTATAAAAATGGGCAAAGCAAAGATGCTGTCGGCACCTTCGGCCTCACAAGCCTTGACCATTGAGGCCACCGAAGGCTCGGTATATTCCATAAGCGCCACCTTCACTAAGTCGATGCCCTTCAACTTGCCATTGGCTAACTGCTGTTTCACCATGGGCTCTAAGTCCAAAACGGGTTTGCGCCACGACTCCATGGGCGACCCATGTGCCACTATCAACAGCGCCGTTTTAGCCTGTATGCCCGACCATGCCGCAAACAACACGGCCAACATCAACACGATTTTCTTTTTCATTCTTTTATATGTTTAATTTTATCCTAAATGCAAGCTGCCTCACCTGCACGCGAGACAATATCTTTCCGCTGGCAAAATTATAACAAATCATAAAAGATTGCAATACCTACAAATGATGAAAATAACACTGCCCGCGCGCACATCTTCCCCACAAGCCCACCTTTCTATCCCCATATTTGGTTCAAATCGTGCATCAGGCCGCTCAAGCATTCCACCATTCAAGCCTTTTTCGGCAGACATGGCAGCGAGGTATGCTACCGTTCGTGCCTCTTTTGCCGGCAAGATTGCAAAGTATGTCGGCAAAGTCGATGCGTTTGCTGATGTGATTGTAAGTTATAGTCGCGAAAGAGGCTTCGACGATGCAATGCAAGCGATGTATAGTCGCAAAAGAGGCTTCGACGATGCAATGCAAACGATGTATAGTCGCAAAAGAGGCTTCGACGGTGCACTGCAAGCGTGTATAGTCGCAAAAGAGGCTTCGACGGTGCACTGCAAACGATGTATAGTCGAAAACAAGGCTTCGACAACGATGTTGCTACACTGCGCATCCCGAAAACGAAAGAGCGGCAGAGTTGTCACAACCCCACCGCTCAGAACTTTTAAAAACCTTACAAATTACTTCTTTTCTTTGAACATCTCTTGGCAAGCTTTCCAATCATAATGATGGTAAAGCTGGTTGAGTTTGCCTTCACGCTGCTTGAACGAAGCCAAATCTTTCTTGGCATTCTCCGTCCAGCCTGTCTCTGCCATCGCGGCTAAGCGTGGCAAGAGCTGATAGAGTGCGAGGTCGCGACCCATGACATATTCGGTCCATAGATTCACTTGCACACCCTTTACATGCTGCTTCAATGCGTCCGATGCATCGTCGGGCACAGGGTTATAGCTATAAACCTTCTCCACAGGCAAGTCACCGCCGATAAGGGTCATGCGATGTGCCTTCGTCTGATAATAATCCAAGTAATAGTAGGTGTTGGGCGACATGATGGCATCCAAGCCACGTTTCACTGCCTCCATACCACCATCGATACCACGCCAGCTCATCACTGTCGAGCCGGGAGCCACATCACCTTCGAGGATTTCATCCCAACCAATGATGTTGCGCCCCTTGGTAGCCAGATGTTGTGCAATCATGTTCATGAAGTGTGACTGCAACTGTGCTTCAGCCGAGAAGCCATTCGAGCCCTTCAGGTTCAGACGTTTGATTTCGGCCTGGCAACGAGGACAAGCCTTCCAACGTGTGCGAGGCGCCTCATCGCCGCCGAGGTGGATATACTTTGAGGGGAAGATGTCAAGCAACTCGTCGAGAATGTTGTTGACAAACTCATAGGTCTTGGGGTTGCCTGCGCAGAGAATGTCGTCGAACACGCCCCAGCGCTCTGCCACCTTGTAGGGACCTCCCGTGCAACCATATTCCGGATAAGCGGCCAAAGCACCGAGCATGTGGCCAGGCATGTCGATTTCGGGGATGATGGTGATGTAGCGCTCGGCAGCATACTTCACGATGTCGCGCATCTCGTCTTGCGTGTAGTAACCGCCATAGGGCACACCGTCATAGAGTTCGGTGTTGTTTCCCATCACGGTTTGTGCGCGCTTCGAGCCGATCTCGGTCAGCTTGGGATAACGCTTAATCTCCACACGCCAGCCCTGGTCTTCGGTCAGATGCCAGTGGAAGGTGTTGATGTTGTGCAAGGCCAGCACGTCGATATACTCCTTAATAAAAGGTACACTGAAGTAGTGGCGGGCACAGTCGAGCATCGAACCGCGATAGCCAAAGCGTGGATAGTCGACAATCTTCCCGACAGGCAGGTTGACCGTGGCTGTCTGCTCCACGGGCAACGACTTGCGCAACGTTTGAATGCCATAGAAAACACCCTGCGGCGTCTTACCCTCAATCACGATAGCGCGTGGCTTCACTGTGATGACATAGCCCTCGGCGTTAGCAACTTTGTTGCTCAGCTTCAGCGTGATGGTAGTGCCCTTCTTGCCCATTCCGGCCAGCGTGATACCCGTGGTCTCGCGCACGAACTGTTTCAAGAATGCGGCATTGCGCTGCATCGCCTCATCTGTGCCCTCAACGACCACGGCGGTGTTGCCACTTAAAACGAATGGTGCACCCTTCTCCAACGCGATGTTCTGCGGAAGAGGAACCACCTGATAGTTCGCATCAGCGGCCTGAAGCCCCAAAGATGCCATCATCACTGCTACTGATAGTAGAATTTTTCTCATGTCTTTTGTTTTTATGATTTAATGAATTGCGTTAGTTACTTGTTAGTAGACGGCGAGTGCAAATATACAAAAAAATAATAATACCTCCACATACTTTTGCCAAAAAACATGCGCTTTGGTAGCAGATTGAATAGAAATTTGTACTTTTGTGTCATGGCGAAGCGCTGGAGGAAGCTCCCTGCCCCGCTTCAACAAGTAACATTTTTCACACGATTAAGTAATGACACAAGGCACAATTCCACCGGAAACCCACGCCAACAGCATGACCATAGGTGCACCTTCGCGCGCCATCTTGAAGTTTGCCATCCCCCTCATCTTAGGCTACCTCCTGCAACAGATGTATCTCATCATCGACGCAGCTATCGTGGGGCGCTGGATTGGCGTAGGTGCATTGGCTGCCGTGGGCGCGTCGAGCAGCATCATGTTCCTCATCATGGGCTTCTGCAACGGTTCCTGCGCAGGCTTCGCTATCCCCGTAGCGCAGGCCTTTGGCGCCGGCGATTACCACAAGATGCGCTGTTATGTGAGCAATGCCTTGCGCATAGCGGTTGTGCTGGCCATAGTCATCACGCTGCTTTCATGCGTGCTGTGCGACCGCATCCTGAAACTCGTCAACACACCGGTCGACATCTTCCACGACGCTTACGTGTTCCTCTTCCTGCAGTTCTGCACCATCCCTTTCACCATCGCTTACAACCTCTATGCCGGGCAGATCCGCGCCTTGGGCAACTCCAAACAGCCCTTCTATTTCCTCATCGTCTCGTCGCTGCTCAACATTCTGCTCGACGTGGTGCTTATCCTCGGCTTCAGGATGGGCGTCGAAGGTGCGGGGATTGCTACCTTCCTGAGCCAAGCCTTTGCCTCATGGCTGTGCCGGCGCTTCATCCAACGCCGCATGGCTATGCTCGTCCCAAGGGGTGATGAGCGCGCTTTTGATAACAAGAAGATCAGCATTCTGCTTAACAATGGCGTGCCCATGGGACTGCAATTCTCCATTACTGCCGTTGGCATCATCATGCTGCAAAGCGCTAACAATGCCCTCGGCACGCTCTATGTAGCTTCGTTCACGGCAGCCATTCGCATCAAATATCTCTTTACCTGCGTACTCGAGAACATCGGCGTCGCGATGGCCACTTATTGCGGGCAGAACATTGGCGCAGGCAAAATAGGCCGCGTTAAGACAGGCGTGCGTGACGCCATGGGCATGATGATGGTCTATTTCGTGCTCACCGTGATGCTCATCTATCCTTTTGCCGACGAGATGATGGCGCTGTTTGTCAATGCGGATGAACATGCGGTCATTGTTCATGCTGCACAACTCATGCGCATCGCCAACTGGTTCTATCCCGCATTGGGCGTGCTCGTCATCCTCCGCTACAGCATACAAGGTCTGGGCTACAGCAACCTCAGCCTCATGAGCGGCGTGATAGAAATGATTGCCCGTTGCGGTGTTAGCCTGTGGATGGTGCCTGCTTTAGCCTGGTTGGGTGTTTGCTATGCCGACCCAGTAGCCTGGTGCATGGCCGACGTCTTTCTCATCCCTGCTTTCTTTTGGCTGTTGCGCCGGTTGCGGAGGCATCTACCCAAGCAAGTCTGAACAAACGGCGAGGCGGAGGTGTCGTCACGACAGCTCCGCCCCTTGAAAGTTAATTACCTTGAGTTTATAAAATTTAAATTATAGCATTTCTCTGTTAGTCTTTGGGCTCGACCTCCACATCCCCGTAGCCTTTCGGGTCTTCCCTGTCGCGTTCGCTCAAGGGATTGTTCAAAGAATCATTCGAGGACTTCTCGAGGAACTTGCTCCGTTTGAACTTAACCGGCCTGTTGGTATCGCGTGCTTCTCTCGCAGCACCAGCTGGCGCCTTCACCTCTACCAAACGGTCCTTGTCGATGCGCACCCACAGTAGTTGCTTTGTGCCCTGCACCAAGAGTTCATAAACAGTACGCTTGTTCACGTTGCGCTTATGGCCTGTAAAAGCCAATGTCCCGGCAGGCATTCCCCTTTCTAATTCAAGAACTGCAAACAGGGGCTGCAGCAATTTGCTCAACTTCTCATATTCCTCGATCGCGGCCACTTCGCGCTGTGCCGCACTGGTGTTGTGCGTGGTACGCGATTTAGCAGCCGCTCGGTTCATCCGGTCCACCAAGTCGGCAATTTCCTTCTTGTCGGCCTCGACGGCAGACAGAAAATGGGCCACTTCGATGCTGCGGCATACCACCTTGAAGAATCTGTCGTTCTGTTTGCGGATGCTTCTGCTCTTGGGCAATGCAGACTTTGCCTCGTGCATCAGGATTTTATGGCGCAGTGCACGAAACTCCTCATTGGTCTGATGCAGCGAAGCAATAGTAGCCGTCAATCCCAACGCTGCCGTTTCCGCAGCATGCTTGGCAAAGTCCATCTCTAAGCCGCGAATGTGTGCCGTCTTCTCATCCATACTCTCATTTTGCAGTCCGCGATAGGTCTTCACTACGTCGGCCATCGTATTATAGATAGTGTGAATCTCCTTGTTGGGATTGAAGCGTTGCGATTTCACCATGCTGAATAGCGTTGAGATATAGCCATCACGTTCAGCGTCCTTTTCTGTGGCCTGCGCAGTAAGAGCCATGTTGTTCACGCGTCGGTTTACATCGTCTTCGAGCTTTATCTGCTTATCCCATGCCATCATCAGTGTACTGCTGATACCCAACTTTTCTTTATCGGCTGCATTGACCAAATCATACTGTGTGCGATGAAACTCGGCATGCAAAGCGCCGCGAAAGGTTCCATGATTCACTCCCTCAAACATGATAAGTTCAGGAAGTTCGAAAAGCTCTGTCTTAGTCATTTTCGTTATTATTTAGATGAATAATTTTCTTTTTTATCATATCCGTAGCATACTACTGATGGCTCAAAGATAGAAAGAAAATGCTTAAGTTCCAAATTTCTAACCAACTTTTTTTGCTTTTCCATATAAAAAATTACATGTAAGCTATATACCTAACTAAAATTATAAGCAAACCATAGCTTGAACGCCAATATTTTTATCAAGTTATAGGCAAACCATAGCTCGAACGCTAATACTTTTACCATGTTATGAGCAAACTATAACCAAAATGCTAATACAATTATTAAGTTATAAGTAAACTATAGCTCGAATGCTAATATTTTTATCAAGTTATAATCAAACGATAGCTTGAATAGCTGTTACTTCATTAAAACTATAAGCAAACGATAGCATGAATGCTAAGACTTTTATTAAGTTATAGGCAAACGATAGCTTGAATAGCAATAGCTTCATTAAAACTATAGACAAACGATAACTTGAATACTAATACATTTATCTAAGTTATAGACAAATGATAGCATGAATACTAATAGTTTTATTAAGGTTATAGTGAAATGATAGCTAAAATCATTCTACTCTATATACAATAATGTGTAACCAATAGCACAAACCACTATGTTTTAAATTCGTTTATCATGTTCATTTGGCCATGTGATGAATACCCTTTATTTTATCCTAATATGCAATGGACAATGAACATAATAGGTTTTATCCATGCGGCATCAACATATTCATTTACTCAATCGCCTTTGCAGTCAATCGTTTAGGAAGTATGATAGTGGTGATGCTTGCAGACCAATAGTAACATCAGCACAGTGACACGCTTACATATCACTGACACATCATCATTCGTAAACAGCATATCTTCACTAACAAGGAAGATAGATGCTTTCCACGTCGTATATAGATGTAAGGAAGGCTGCACACTTGGAAGGCAGCACGGCCTGAAGAACAGTTGCCGCCGCTACCAACTGCGCTCAGCATCGGGCATAAGAGTCACTCCAAAAACATCGAGCGCCCACCTTACGGTGGACGCTCGACAATCTGCTATATACTGAGAAGGATGATTACACTACATATAGCCAAGCCAGCGCAGCACATCGTTGAGGTTAGCCACAACGAGCAACACGATGAGCAGGGCAAAGCCCGCATACTCGGCGCGGATGAGAAATTTCTCGGAGGGTTTGCGCCGCGTGATCATCTCATAGAGTAGGAACAGCACGTGGCCGCCGTCTAATGCCGGAATGGGCAGGATGTTCATAAAGGCGAGCATGATGCTCAGGAAAGCGGTCATCTTCCAAAACACATACCAGTCCCACGACGAGGGAAAGAGGCTGGCAATGGCGCCAAAACCGCCTAAGCTCTTCGCACCGTCGCTGGTGAAGATATAGCGCAGGTCGCTGACGTAGCCTTTCAGCACGTGGATGCCATAGCTCACGCCGGCAGGGATGCTGGCCAGGAGGCTGTAGCGTTGGTGCACGGGCTGATAGAGTGTGGCCATGGAGGGGAAGGCGATGGCCAATTTCAAATCGGGCGTGAGCACCACGCGGTTTGTGTCGAGCTGCCCGCTGCGCTGCCACACCAACTGCACCGTGCGCACCTTCAGACTATCCTTTGCTGTGCTGGCCGCAGCCATCTCGTCGGCCAAGCGGCTCATTTCGTCGAGAAACTGGTTGGCCGAAGCCACCGTGCGCCCATTCACCGCCACGAGCTTGTCGCCCGCCTGCAAACCAATCTTGGCGGCGGGGCCACCCTGAATGACCGAGTCGATGCGCGCCGGCAGGTAGGGCCGACAGAACACGGGCACTGATTTGATCATGTCTAAGAGGTTGAGATTGCCGGGCAGGGCCAACTGCATGGGCTTGCCATCGCGGATGATGCTTACCTGACGGGCCTCGGAGAGGTCGCGGAACATGTCGGCACTGAAATCCTTAAACGCACCCTTCTCGGTGCCCACGAGGATGTCGTGATTGCGAAAGCCATAGTGCCGGGCGGTGGCATTGAACTCCATGCCTTGCGACATGGCGCGCGTGGGGATGTAGGTTTCGCCCCAAACAAACATGATCATCGCGTAGATGACGAGTGCCAACAGAAAGTTGACCGTCACACCGCCAATCATCACCAGCAGGCGCTGCCATGCAGGCTTCGAACGGAACTCCCAAGGTTCGGCCGGCTTCTCAAGTTGCTTGGTATCGAAACTTTCGTCCACCATGCCGGCAATCTTGCAATAGCCACCAAAAGGCAGCCACCCGATGCCATACTCGGTGTCGCTATGCTTGGGTTTGAATCGGAACAGGCTGCCTGTCCACTTGCCAATGCCCACGTCGAAGAACACGTAGAACTTGTCTACCTTTATGCCGAAAAGTTTTGCGAAGAACATGTGGCCGCCTTCGTGCAACAGCACTAACAGCGAGATAGCCATCATGAATTGCAAGGCTCTAATCAATATTATTTCCATACTCTGAATAGGGTTTGTATTATGTTATTTGTTATATGTTGCTACTTCGTTGCTCCCAGCAGTCCACGCGCTATGGCACGTGCCTCGGCGTCGGTCTGCAGGAGCGCCTCGAGCGATGGCAGTGCATCGAAGGTGGTCTTCGCCATCGTCGCCTCAATGGTGCGCGCCATGTCGGGGAATGCGCACCGGTTGTTGCGAAAGGCTTCGTTCACCACTTCGTTGGCGGCATTGAGGGCACATGGCATGTTGCCGCCGCGCTGGATGGCCTCGTAGGCCAGACCCAAACAGGGGAACCGCTGCATGTCGGGCTTGAAAAACTCTAACTTCTGTTGCGCAAAGAGGTTTAGGCGGTCGCCTTTGAGCGACAGACGCTCGGGGAAGGAAAAGGCGTATTGAATGGGCAGCCGCATGTCGGGCACGCCCAACTGGGCCTTCACGCTGCCATCGACGAACTGCACGCCGCTGTGTACGATGCTCTGTGGGTGGATGAGCACTTCAATCTGCGAGGCCTCCACGCCAAACAGCCATTTTGCCTCAATCACCTCGAAGCCTTTATTCATCAGCGTTGCCGAGTCGATAGTGATTTTATCGCCCATGCTCCAAGTGGGATGTTTCAGGGCGTCGGCAGCGGTGACGTGTTGCAGTTGCCTGGGGGTGAAGTGGCGAAAGGGCCCGCCCGAGCACGTGAGCAGGATCTTCTCGATGCTCGCATCGGCATCGCCCACAAGGCTCTGGAAGATGGCGCTGTGCTCGCTGTCGACGGGAAGGATGGGCACGTGGTGCTGCCGGGCGAGGTCGCAGATGAGCTGGCCGGCGACAACCAAGGTCTCTTTATTGGCCAAGCATATCTTTTTCCTGGCCTTGATGGCGTTGATGGTGGGCAACAGGCCTGCAAATCCTACCATTGCGGCCAACACCATGTCGATGGGGTCGGCTGTGACAATCTGCTCCAATGCGGCGGCTCCGGCATACACCTTGATGTCGGGTGCGTCGGCCAGCAGCGCCTTCAATGCCTCGTAGCGTGTCTCGTCGGCGATGACCACGGCGGCAGGCTGAAACTCGCGTGCTTGCTGCGCCAACAGTTCCACCTTTCGATGAGCGGTGAGACAATAGATTTCGTAGCGGTCGCGATGCTGACGAACAACGTCGAGCGCCTGCGTGCCAATGCTACCGGTGCTGCCAAGAATACATATTTGTTGTTTCTTCATTTCCAACTTTATAAATCGAGAAGTCCGTGGGGTATTTCCATCTGTATGGTGCGTACAGCCATATCGGCATGATGAATGAGATCGCTATGTGCCGGCAGTAGCAACGTCTCGCCGGTGCCGGTTCTGATTTCAAACAGCAGGTTGGCTGTCGTGGCATCGATATGTTCAAGGATTCCGAGCGGTAGCCGGGTTGCTTTGTCGATTACCGTGAAGCCTAAGATTTCGTTCCACGAGACATGGTCGCTGCTGCCATCCGAGAGGGCGCGGGGGAAAAACACCTCGTGCCCTACCAACGACTGCGCTTTCTCGGCGGTATCGATACCCTCGAACGTTACCAGGGCGCTTTCGTTGCTGCGGAACCGATAGGCCTCCATGAAAAAGGGCACCAAGATGCCCTCCATATCGACTACCAAAAAGTCGGCTCCAACCCGGTCGAAGACATCGTCTTCCACTTGAAAGGTGAGTTCGCCTTTCACGCCGTGGGCCTTGCCCAAGCGGCCGATGCGGTAAACTTCGTCTTGCTTAATCATTCACACGTATGATGGAAGCGCCCAGGTCGTTGAGACGCTGCTCGATGTTTTCATAACCTCGGTCGATCTGCTCGATATTGGCGATGCGACTGATACCCTCGGCGCTCATGGCGGCAATGAGCAGAGCAATGCCTGCCCGAATGTCGGGGCTGCTCATCCGTCCCGCCCGCAAGCGCAGCTGGTGGTCATGACCTACCACGACCGCACGGTGAGGGTCGCACAGGATGATTTGCGCACCCATGTCGATGAGCTTGTCGACAAAGAACAAACGGCTCTCGAACATCTTCTGATGGATGAGCACCGAACCGCGCGCTTGTGTGGCCACCACCAGCAACACCGAAATCAAATCGGGTGTCAGTCCCGGCCAAGGCGCATCGGCCAGGGTCATAATGGTGCCGTCGATAAACGACTCCACCACGTAGTGCGCCTGCTTGGGGATATACAGATCGTCGCCGTCCACGTCGATGCGAACGCCCAAGCGGCGGAAAGCATTCAGCGTGAGGCCCAAATTGCTGACCGAGACATCCTTGATGCGGACGCCATCGCCCACCATGGCAGCCATACCGATAAATGAACCTACCTCTATCATGTCGGGCAGTATGGTGTGGGTTGCGCCATGCAAAGCCGCAACGCCCTCGATAACGAGCAAGTTACTGGCCACGCCTGCAATCTTTGCGCCCATGCGGTTGAGCTGGCGGCACAGCTGCTGGATATAGGGTTCGCAGGCAGCATTGTAAATGGTTGTGGTGCCTTGCGCCGTCACAGCGGCCATGATAATGTTGGCGGTTCCGGTGACCGAAGCCTCATCCAACAGCATATAGCATCCCTTCAGCTGCTCGGCTTGCAACTGATAGGTGTCACGTTGAGGGTCTTTCACGAAGGCGGCACCCAACGATTTAAATCCCAAGAAGTGGGTATCTAAGCGGCGACGGCCAATCTTATCGCCCCCGGGCTTGGCAATGGTCGCGCGATGAAAGCGCCCCAACAAAGGGCCTATCATGAGCACACTGCCGCGCAACGACGAGCACTTCCGCACAAACTCGGTGCTGTCCAAATAGGCTAAGTTCAGCGCATCGGCTTGAAAGGTGTAGTCGCCCTGTCCGTGTCGCGTAATGTTCACCCCCATCTCAGCCAGCAGCTTGATGAGGTTGTTCACGTCTAAGATGTCGGGGATGTTCTGGATGCGCACAGGCTCGGCCGTCAACAACGTCGCGCTGATTACCTCAAGCGCTTCGTTCTTAGCTCCTTGTGGCGTGATGGTTCCCTTTAAACGGCGCCCCCCTTCAATGATAAACGACTCCATAATGGCGCTATTTTCTCTTGCGCTTAGACATTGTCCCCGAGGGTCTCTCGGTGATTTTATCGAAAACGAATGTGTTTAAGTCGAGCTGTATCTGCCCGTCGGTGTACTTTGCCAAGTCCGAAGCCACCTTTTCATCATCGCAAGAGCCATGGCTCCAGGCCATCAAATCGAGCTTCATCTGATTGGCTGTGAGTCTCACCAATGCATCGCGCTCTTCACCAGGCTCCATTGTCTTCAGCTTATCGAAGATTTCAAAGATAATCTTTCCATAATGACGCACGGGAATGTCGCGGTTGGCATAGGCGATGGGAGCCGGTTTTGCATCCATTTTCCGCGCCTCACTGATATCATACGGCCAATCAATGTCCAACTGAAAGCGGCTCATGATGGCTAAATGATCCCACAACCACTGCTGATAGTCAGCATCTTCGCGGTTCTGCGGAAACATTCTGTCCATGATGGTGACAATGGTCTCGGCACAAGCCTGACGCTCTTCACGATTTTCTAACCCCACGCACAGGTCGACCATGCTTTGAATCTCACGTCCATACTCGGGCAAAACGAGTTGTTCGCGCTGCGTATTATAATCTAATCCGTCGATATTCATAGTTAAATCAATTTCTTTGGTGTCTTTGCCACGAAGTCTTTCAAATAGAAAGGCACAAAATAAGCCACATCTTCCACGCGCCCTTCGGCCAACCGTTTCTCGGCCAAGGGGAACATGTTTTTGGCTAATGGCGTTATATTTTCAATGAGATGTGCATGCGGGTGGGCGATGGTATCCATACATTTGGCGGCACCGTTGCCGAAAAAGTAAACCTCGTGTGCATCTAAAAACACACGATAGGTGTCGGCAGTCACCACATCAGCCTGTATGCCACGCACTTCTTTCAAGGCCCTATCCAACACTTGCGCATACACTTCCATGCGGCGTGCATCGAGCATCGGCACCAACAACGCATCGTCTTCAGCCACCATTTCGCCCAACAGTACGGGCACGGCCAGCAGCTCTAACGTGGGAACCGCAATGAGTTTTGCATCGCGTCCGTAGCAAATACCTTTCGCCATCGACGTGCCAATGCGCAAGCCTGTGTAGGAGCCCGGCCCACTGCTCACCGCTACAGCATCTAACGTTATGTTGCGTGTATCGATAAATGTCAACGCCTCATCGATAAAAGTTCCTAAGATTTCATTATGATTGGGGCCTTGATGGTTTTCCTGATTGAATATACATTCGCCATCATGGCTCATGGCCACCGAGCAGATATTTGTGCTCGTTTCAATGCTCAAAATACACGACATAATGATAAATATATTCTAAATAGGCTGCAAATTTACGTTTTTACGCGCTAAAATTGCTACTTTTGCAGAAATTTAACGCGTAGCATTATGATATTATCAATGACGGGGTACGGCAAGTCTGTGCGAACCTATGGGGAGAAAAAAATAAATGTTGAAATCAAATCGCTTAACAGTAAGAATTTAGATTTGTCAACAAGGATAGCACCTTTATACCGAGAGAAGGAGATGGAAATCCGCCAACTGGTAGCGCAACAATTAGAGCGTGGAAAGATTGATTTTGCCATTTGGATTGAGAAAGATGCGGCTATCGACGCCAGTGCCATCAATGGGGCGTTGGTAGAGAACTATTATCAGCAAATCAAGCAAATCGCACAACAGAGCCACATCCCCGAGCCCACCGATTGGTTTGGCACGTTGTTGAGCCTTCCCGATGTGACTGCGAAAACCGAAAACGAGCAGTTAGAACGCGAAGAGTGGGCAGCCGCCGAGCAAGCCATTCGCGAAGCACTCGACAATTTGATTGCTTTTCGCCAGCAAGAAGGGCGTGCTTTGCAACAAAAGTTTCATGAAAAGGTTGATAATATCGAACAATTATTGCTGAGCATTGAACCTTATGAAAAGAGCCGTATAGAGAAAATACGCCAAAATCTCATCAAAGGTTTGGAGCAAATCCCCGGTGTCGACTACGACCAAAACCGCTTAGAGCAAGAACTTATCTATTACATCGAGAAGTTGGACATCAGCGAAGAGAAACAGCGTTTGACCAATCATCTGCACTATTTCCGCGAGACCATGCGCGAAGAAGGTCACGGCGTGGGTAAGAAATTGGGGTTCATTGCGCAGGAAATGGGGCGCGAAATCAACACCACCGGCAGCAAAAGCAACCAGGCTGAAATGCAAAACATCGTGGTGAAGATGAAAGATGAATTGGAACAAATTAAAGAGCAGGTGCTCAACGTACTCTAAACTACCCAACATGACCGAAGCAAACCACAACGCCCCCTGCCACAACCGCCCACAGAAAGGCAAGCTCATCATCTTCAGTGCACCGTCGGGCTCGGGCAAAAGCACCATCGTGCAATGGCTCATGCACGCGCATCCTGAGCTCAATCTGCATTTCTCTATCTCGTGCACCAGCCGTCCTCCGCGCGGAACCGAGCAGCACGGCGTGGAATATTTCTTCCTGTCGCCCGACGAATTCAAAGCCAAAATCGCCACCAACGCCTTTTTAGAATACGAAGAGGTCTATGCCAACCGCTTCTATGGCACGTTGAAATCGCAGGTAGAGCAGCAACTCGCCGCAGGGCAGAACGTGGTGTTCGATGTCGATGTGAAAGGCGGTTGCAACATCAAGCAGTGCTATGGCGCTCAGGCTTTGAGCCTCTTTGTGCAGCCCCCTTCGATAACCGCATTGCGAAAACGGTTGGAAGGACGTGCCACCGATGCGCCCGAAGTGATTGAACAGCGGTTGCAGAAAGCCGAATACGAACTGACCTTCGCGCCCCGATTCGATGCCATCATCGTGAACGACGATTTAGAAACGGCCAAAGAAGACACCTATCAACGCCTCAAAACCTTCCTCGCAACCCCATGAAGCCATCCTCCACGCCACCCCAAACCCACCACATCGGCATCTTCGGCGGCTCGTTCAATCCCGTTCATCTCGGCCACATCGCCTTAGCCAAACAGCTGTTGGAGCAAACTTATTTAGAGGAGATATGGTTTGTGGTGTCGCCCTTAAATCCTTTTAAGAAGGAGGCTTGCGACCTCTTGGACAACGAAAAACGATTAGAACTCACACGCCTTTCGCTCGAAAACGAACCCGGGCTCATCGTCTCGGATTTCGAATTCCACCTGCCCAAACCATCCTACACCTACCGAACGCTGTGCGAACTATCGGCCACCTATCCCGACAAGGACTTTACACTCATCATGGGTGCCGACAACTGGCTGTCGTTCGCCCATTGGGATCACCACGAAGACATTCTGCGCCGCTATCCCATCATGGTGTATCCGCGCCCCCATCACATCGTCGACCCCGCCACACTTCCGCCCCATGTGACGCTCACCAACACCCCACTCTATCCCTTCAACAGCACCGACATTCGCCATTGCATCCGGCAAGGCATGCCCATTCGGAGCATGGTGAAGCCCGAAATCGAGGCAAAAGTGGTGGATTATTATCGCCAGTTGTTTCAACAGCAGGGCCAATAGCCCCACAGGTGCCGCCGCATTGTCCTCAACAACGTTTCGCTTACGCAAGCCATCATTTGCAGCAGTGCGCCATAACATTCGCGCCAATCGAGGCGAATTGGCACCAATGTTAGATTACATTCGTTCAAAATGAGAACGATTAGCACCAATGTTAGATGACACTCGTGCCAAACGAAGTAGATTGACACCAATGTTAAATTAACGTGAGTTCGACGAATTCAGAATAATGCGAGCTGTGTGTCAATGGTCCTTTGTACATTGATGCACGGCTTCTTTGGAAACAGGCAATAGGCAGCAATTGCCCCTAATAAGTTGACGATGAAATTGTCAAAGCATCTAT
>ERZ772957.589-NODE-589-length-28088-cov-4.258695_pt1 | contig 28088 bp, 20 predicted proteins | sample MGYA00580682_ERZ772957 | MGnify/ENA primary metagenome ERZ772957 (study PRJEB29015, sample SAMEA2737921) | human oral metagenome | biome: human oral; feature: human-associated habitat; material: dental | place: China | collected 2025 ...
CTGATTACGCCCGATTTGACGATGCGCTACTGTCCTATTTTGATTTTAATTTACTATAAAATAAATTTTACTTGCTAAGTCAATATGCTAATATTTCTGTCTGTTTCAGGAGATATATGATGATTATTGTGATGGGTAAGAATGCTTCTCAGGAGTCGGTAGAGGGGGTAATCGGGTTTATTCGTAATAAGGGGTTGAAAGAGCATATCTCTCGGGGGGAAGAGCGGACGATTATCGGTGCGGTTGGTGATGAGCGGGTGTTCCGTCCAAATGAATTGGAACGTCTGCCTGATGTGGAACGCGTTGTCCGGATATTGAACGATTGGAAAATTATCAGCCGAGAGGCGGACGAGGAAGACGGCAGGATTGTTGTACGGGGTGTGATATTCGGCGGAGTGAAGCGATTGGATATTACTGCCGATACGGATAGGGCGGAAGAGGCGGATGCAGTATTTGTCGATCCGTTTTACCTTCCTGCACGCCCTTATGAAAAAGTGGACGAGCAGCGTGAAAACTTACGGGTTCGGGCGATTGTTCAGGAAATTTCTGATTTGCAGAAAACAGGCAAGCCCGTCATTGTCCGTATCCGTGATGTGCGCCAGATAGATGAGGCCTTGTCTGCCGGAGCGGATATTTTGTATTTGGGCGGCAGTATGATGAACAATCGGACGCTTTTGGATGAGGTAGGTCGTCTGAATACGCCGGTAGTGTTGTGTAAAGACAAGCATCATCGCGTTGATGATTGGCTGATGGCGGCAGAACATATCGCTTTGCGCGGCAACAGCCACATTGTGCTCGGTGAAGCTGGGACACTCAGTTTTGAGCCGGAACATGCCTACCGTTTGGATGTCGATGCCATCGTTCGGGTTAGGAAAGTGTGCCGTCTTCCGGTTATCGCCAATATTACCCGTCTGTGGCACAATGATATGCCTCAGGAAATATTGTATCGTTTGGCAGCGGCAGCAGGTGTGAACGGGATTATCAGCGGCTAGGAGATATATCCGGTAGTAGGGAATATGGTGATTGACTTGAAAACAAAAAAAAACAGAACAGCGAAAACTGTTCTGTTTTTTGTTTTCAGACGACCTCACGGGTTTAGCCTCTGAGGGGTCGTCTGAAACGGTTTTATCTACCCATTAAACATTCACGGTTTCGGCTACTTCGTTGTAGCTGTCGATTTCGTTGAAGTTCATGTAGCGGTAGATTTGGTCGCCCTGTTCGTTGATGATGCCGATGTTGGCTTGGTATTCTTCAACGGTCGGGATCTTGCCCAGTTTGGAGCAAATCGCCGCCAACTCTGCCGAGCCGAGGTAAACGAAGGTGTTTTTACCCAAACGGTTCGGGAAGTTACGGGTGGAAGTGGACATGACGGTCGCGCCTTCGTGTACTTGGGCTTGGTTACCCATACACAGCGAACAACCCGGCATTTCCATACGCGCGCCGGCGCGGCCAAGTACGCCGTAGTGGCCTTCGTCGGACAACTCTTTCGCGTCCATTTTGGTCGGTGGCGCCATCCACAGGCGGACGGGGATGTCGGACTTGCCTTCCAAGAGTTTGGAGGCGGCGCGGAAGTGGCCGATATTGGTCATGCACGAACCGATGAACACTTCGTCGATTTTGGTGCCGGAACGTTCGGACATAAAGCATACGTCGTCCGGGTCGTTCGGGCAGGCGATAATCGGCTCTTTGATGTCGTCCATGTTGATTTCAATCACGGCGGCGTATTCGGCATCTTTATCCGCTTCGAGCAGCTCCGGATTCGCCAGCCATTTTTCCATTGCTTTGATACGGCGTTCCAAAGTACGCGGGTCTTGATAGCCGTCGGCAATCATGTTTTTCATCAACACAACGTTGGATTTCATGTACTCGATAATCGGCTCTTTGTTGAGCTTCACGGTACAGCCGGCGGCGGAGCGTTCGGCGGATGCGTCAGTCAATTCAAAGGCTTGTTCCACTTTCAAATCAGGCAGGCCTTCGATTTCGAGGATGCGACCGGAGAAGATGTTTTTCTTACCGGCTTTGGCAACGGTGAGCAAACCTTGTTTAATCGCGTAAAGCGGAATGGCGTTCACCAAATCGCGCAGGGTTACGCCCGGTTGCAGTTTACCGCTGAAGCGTACCAATACGGACTCAGGCATATCGAGCGGCATGACGCCGGTGGCTGCTGCGAAAGCAACCAAGCCGGAGCCGGCAGGGAAGGAAATACCGATAGGGAAACGGGTGTGGCTGTCGCCGCCGGTACCGACGGTATCAGGCAACAGCAGGCGGTTGAGCCATGAGTGGATCACGCCGTCTCCCGGACGCAGAGATACGCCGCCACGGGTAGAAATAAAGGCGGGCAGTTCTTTATGGGTTCTGACATCGACAGGTTTCGGATAAGCCGCGGTGTGACAGAAAGACTGCATCACCATATCGGCGGAGAAGCCCAAGCAAGCCAAGTCTTTCAACTCGTCGCGGGTCATCGGGCCGGTAGTGTCTTGCGAACCGACAGTCGTCATGCGCGGTTCGCAATAAGTACCCGGGCGTACGCCTTGTCCTTCGGGCAGACCGCAGGCGCGACCGACCATTTTTTGCGCCAATGTGAAACCGGCTTTGCTTTCGGCAGGCGCTTGAGGCAGGCGGAATTCGGTAGAGGCAGGCAGTTTCAGGGCTTCGCGCGCTTTGGCGGTCAGACCGCGACCGATAATCAGGTTGATACGGCCACCGGCTTGCACTTCGTCCAGCAATACTTGGGATTTCAGGCTGAACTCAGCAACGGTTTCGCCGTTTTTCACGATTTTGCCTTCATAAGGCAGAATATCGACGACATCGCCCATTTTCAGTGCGGAAACATCGACTTCAATCGGCAGCGCGCCGGAGTCTTCTTGGGTATTGAAGAAAATCGGCGCGATTTTTCCGCCCAAGCAGACGCCGCCGAAGCGTTTGTTCGGTACGAACGGAATGTCTTCGCCGGTATGCCAAATGACGGAGTTGGTCGCGGATTTGCGTGAAGAACCGGTACCGACCACGTCGCCGACATAGGCAACAGGATGACCTTTGGCTTTGAGTTCTTCCAACAATTTAATCGGACCGACTTCGCCCGGTTTGTCGGGCGTGATGCCGTCGCGCGGGTTTTTCAGCATCGCCAGCGCGTGCAGTGGAATATCGGGACGGCTCCATGCGTCGGGCGCGGGAGAGAGGTCGTCTGTATTGGTTTCGCCGTCAACTTTGAAGACGGTAACGGTGATTTTTTCGGGAACTTTGGCGCGCGAGGTGAACCATTCGGCATCCGCCCAAGATTGCAAAACTTCCTGCGCATATTTGTTGCCTTTTTCGGCTTTTTCCTGAACGTCGTGGAAAGAATCGAACATCAGAAGCGTATGTTTCAAACCTTTGGCAGCGATAGGCGCGAGTTTGTCGTTATCCAAGAGTTCGATTAAGGCGTGAATGTTGTAACCGCCGAGCATCGTACCTAAAAGTTCGGTCGCATATTCGGGGGAAATCAGCGGGCTGGATGCGCTGCCTTCGGCAACGGCAGCCAGGAATGAGGCTTTGACTTTGGCGGCATCGTCCACACCGGGCGGAACACGGTGGGCAAGCAGTTCGACCAAGAATTCACCTTCGCCTGCGGGCGGGTTTTTCAGCAGCTCGACCAAATCGGCGGTTTGCTGCGCGTTCAAAGGGAGGGGCGGGATACCGAGGGCAGCACGCTCGGCGGCGGCTTTGCGATAGGCTTCTAACATCTCTTTGTTCCTTTTTTCTGTTTTTCTTCTATCCGTTGCAAATGATTTGCAATCAAAGAATTGTAAACAATCCTTTTAGGTATCATAGACCAGTTTGGCAAAAATTGGAATATTTATGTTATCGGATGTAATAGGTGTTTGCTATTGAAACGAATTATCTTGAAAAATACGAAAAGGTCGTCTGAAAACAGGGTTTCAGACGACCTTTTATGTTTTATCGGAATGACCGGTTCATTCTTTTACCGGGCGTTTGCCTGATATTCGCTTCCGTCTTCACGCAGGAGCTTGGGCTGTTCGCCTTTCTCAATGACGTTTTTACCGATGACAACTTTGGTCACGCCTTTCAAATCAGGCAGTTGATACATGGTATCCAAGAGGCAGCGTTCAACGATGGAGCGCAGGCCGCGCGCGCCGGTTTTGCGTTCCATTGCCTGACGGGCGATGCTGCGCAAGGCTTCTTCTTCAAATTCCAATTCGACATTTTCCATGCCGAACAGGGTTTGATATTGTTTCACCAAGGCATTTTTCGGCTCGGTCAAAATGTTGACCAATGCGTCTTCATCCAATTCCGCCAGCGTGGCGATAACGGGCAGACGGCCGATTAACTCGGGAATTAAACCGAATTTAATCAAGTCTTCAGGCTCAACGATTTCAAACAATCCGGTAATGTCGGCATTTTCGTCCTTACTGTGAACGGACGCGCCGAAACCGATACCACCTTTTTCAGTACGCTGACGGATGACTTTTTCCAAGCCTGCAAACGCGCCGCCGCAGATAAACAGGATGTTCGTCGTATCGACGTTGATAAATTCCTGATTCGGATGTTTGCGGCCACCTTGGGGCGGAACGCTGGCAACCGTACCTTCAATCAGTTTCAGCAAGGCTTGTTGCACGCCTTCGCCGGATACGTCGCGGGTAATCGACGGGTTGTCGCTTTTGCGGGAGATTTTGTCGATTTCATCAATATAGACGATTCCGCGTTGGGCTTTTTCAACATCGAAATCGCATTTACCCAAAAGCTTGGTAATGATTTGCTCGACGTCTTCACCGACATAACCCGCCTCGGTCAGCGTGGTCGCATCCGCCATCACGAACGGCACGTCCAGTTTGCGCGCCAAGGACTGCGCCAACAGGGTTTTACCCGAACCGGTCGGACCGATAAGCAGGATGTTGGATTTCGACAATTCGACGTTGCCGTTGGCTTTGGGATGGCGCAGGCGTTTGTAATGGTTGTACACCGACACCGCCAAGGCTTTCTTGGCCTGTTCCTGACCGATAACATGATCGTTGAGGTTGGCGACGATTTCGGCAGGCGTGGGCAGCTTGTTGTTCGGATGGGACGCATCCGTTGCAGATTTCTCTGTGGAGAGGTAGTCTGAACTTTGCAGCATCACGCCGCAAGTTTCTACACATTCGTTACAGATAAAAGCGTTTTCGCCTTCAATCAGGTTTTTGACTTCATGCTCGGATTTTCCGCAAAACGAGCAGGAGCGTTTTTCTTCAGTCATAATTTATCTTCTGTTTTCAAGCAATATCGGCAAACCGTCATCCGAATGCTGCGGGAACGGTTTTCGGCAAAGTCGGTAAGTATAATCAGTATCTTAAGGTTTATCAAATACCGTATGGCAAGCTGTTGGGCGTAAGGTTTTCAGACGACCCTCCGACGCGTGGCAACACGCCACAATTTCCCATCCTTAAGATTGTTTCCAATTTGGGAAAAAGATGCAAACAAACGCAAAAAAGCCATATTAAACTTTACATTTTGTTGTATTTTAAGCAAAATATCCCCTTTAATAATTCAATTGTCTTAAATTCTACTGGTTGAAGTATGTCGGTTATGAAATTTTATAAAACCCTGAGTGCAGCCTGTTTGGGTATGGCGTTGACTGTCGCCGCCGCCCCTGCCGCTGCAGACGATATGGACGTTTTGGGTCAATTTTTGGAACAAAATTTTCCAACCCAAAATGACCCGATGGAAGCTTTCGCATTAAGCCACGCACAAAAAATCGAGGCTCAGGCGATGATGGCGGGGCCGCTTTTGACATCGCAGGCTGCTTTGATTTTCAACAACAAAACAGGTGAAATCCTGTATCAGAAAAACGCAGATCGCGTGATGCCGATTGCGTCCATTTCCAAACTGATGAGCGCAATGGTCGTTTTGGACGCACGGTTGGATATGAACGAGCCCATTACCATTACTGCCGATGAAATCGACCGCTTGAAGGGTACAGGCAGCCGCCTTGCAGTCGGCACAACACTGACGCGCGGCGAATTGCTGCACCTGAGCCTGATGAGCAGCGAAAACCGCGCAACCCACGCGCTGGGCCGCACCTATCCGGGCGGTATGTCGGCGTTTGTTGCTGCCATGAATGCCAAAGCGCAAAGTCTTGGCATGTATAGCAGCCGTTTCTACGAACCTACCGGCCTAAATTTCCAAAACGTATCAACCGCCAACGATTTGAACCGTATGGTCGCCGCGGCAAGCAAATATCCGCTTATCCGCAAAAACTCGACCTCCAACTACGGCTCGGTTTGGACGGCAAACGGCCGACAAAACTATAAAAACTCCAACGCCCTCGTCCGCGAAGGCAGCTGGAACATCGAGCTTCAGAAAACCGGTTATATCCGCGAAGCAGGACGTTCGATGGTGGTTAAGGCAAATGTTCAAAACCAACCGATTACCATCGTATTGCTGAACTCGCCAACCTCGACAACCCGCGTAAACGACGCGCGTAAGATCGAATCGTGGATGTTGCAGCGCCGCTCTTGAAATATTTGTTATGCCGTCTGAAAATCAGGCGGCATTTTATTTTACGGTCAGTGGGTGAAAACGGAAGGCGTTTTGTACGGTTTTGATTTCAATCTTTTGTCAGGCATCAAGGAACTTTTGAAATGAATAAAATCAATAAAATGAACAAAATCAATAAAAAGTACGGATTATGGCTCGGGGTTGCGGCGTTGGCGGGCTGTACTTCCGTCGCCGATATGGTCGGATATGATACGGCTGCTTTGAATGAGGGAGCCGAGCGAAACTATACGCAGGTTGTACAAAAAGCGCGCAGCCAAAATGCGCTGGATGTCAGCTCTCCGACGGCGCAGCGTGTTCATCGGGTGTTTTCCCGAATGGTTCCGTATGCCAACCGTACCGGCATACCTTTTAATTGGCAGATGAACGTTATCCGCAGCAACGATTTGAATGCTTGGGCGATGCCGGGCGGAAAAATGGCGGTATATACCGGCATAGTAGAACGTTTGCAACTGACGGATGATGAAATCGCCGCAGTCATCGGGCATGAAATGACGCATGCGCTGCTCGAACACAGCAAAAAAGCCATCGGAGGTCAGGTATTGACCGGCTTGGGTGGTTCTATTTTGGCAGGTGCCGTCGGTTTGGACGGGAATTTGGTCGGCGTCGGAACAGATTTATTGGCAACCAAACCTTTTTCGCGTCATCAGGAAAGTGAGGCAGATGCGGGAGGCGTCCGCCTGATGGCTCAGGCAGGTTACAATCCGCAGGCGGCGATCAGCGTATGGGAAAAAATGAATAGGGCGCAAGGCGGCAGTCAGGTTGCCATCTTGTCAACCCATCCCGCCAACAATACCCGTATCGAAGCAATACGAAGGATGTTGCCGGAAGTTATGCCCGTTTATCACCAAAACAAACGCTGATATTTTGTGTTGATGGATATTTTCAAACTGTTTTAGAGGTCGTCTGAAAACCGAGTATCCAATTAATAGAGATATTTGGATAGTAAAAGGAAAACATGTGATTAAGCCGATTATTTTAAGCCTCGCGGCTGCAACTACTTTGGCAGCTTGCAATGCTCTTGAGAAAGAAAGTGTACCGATGACTGGTATGCCCAATCCGGCTTCAGAATTTTGCGTGAAGCAGGGCGGTAAGTTGGAAATCAAAAAAGACAAGGATGGCGGAGAGTATGGAATGTGCCATCTGCCTGACGGTACCGTTGTGGAAGAGTGGGCGTATTTCCGTCAACACAACAAATAAGCAGCAAGAGTTAAAAAGGTCGTCTGAAACATATGTTCAGACGACCTTTTTATATGCGGAGATCTTTGCAATAAGATGAGTTGAGACCTTTGAGAATATATTGAAAAAGCCGGCAAACATTATGTTTGTCGGCTTTTTAGTCAGCACAGTATTAAGAATGCTGATGGTTGGATTTAGAACTTATAACTGATGGTAAACAGCAAAGTCCTGCCACGCGCATAGTTATTCAGGACGGAGCGTGTCGTGCCGCCATATTTGCCATTGCATAAACCGTTGGCATCACATTCGACTTCTTCGTCATCTAAACCGCCTTTTCTTTCAAATACGCTGAAATAGCGCTGAGTTGCGGCATCATTTGCAGCATCCAAAGGATCTATATAGCGTTTATTGAACGCATTTTGAATGTCGAAACGAAGGATAAGGTTTTTCTTCGGTTCGTAATTGGCATAGAAATCAAAAATCAGCGGCTGTCTGTTGATGCTTTCTGTTTTTTTGATCGCCCTTCTGCCCATTTGGTGTGAAGAGTAGGTGTTGGCACCGGTTGTACCGTCAACAAATTCTTCCTCAGTCGTCGCCCGTGTACTTTTGCCGTAATAGCGCATAATGCCGCCGATGGTCAATTTGTTGCCTAACCAGCGGGAACCCAATTCAAACCGCCCGTAATCTCGGGGCAAGCGGGAAATTTTGCTTAAGCCGTAACCTTGTTTGATTTGGTCTTCTTTAGAAGAATTACGGGGCGATTCGCTGGCATCGCTATAATTGGTCGGCTGGTTGGTTTTTTGATATGCGTAAGACAGGGTTGAAAAAAAGCGGCCGAAATCATAGTTCATTTCCACTTCCAAACCATTTTTATGGACAGGTTTGGCATAGTTTCGATGCTGGATAGAGTATTGCAGGCCGGTACTGGTTACCCAGCTGGGTGCTTTATCCAAATCCCACCATTTGCCATAAACATTGTGAATATAGTTGTTTATCCTGCTGCGATAGGCGACCAGTTTGAAACCCAATACATCATCCGGCTTGAAAATCCCTTTTTTGAAGGTATTGAAGCCTATTTGGTAAGTATTGGCCTGTTCCGGCTTAAGGGCGGTATTGACGCCCGAGTCGCCGATTTGTGAAAAATACATTTCTTGAATATTTGGCATTCTATGCGTACGCGAATAGCTGATAAACGGCATAAAGTAGTCGTTGACATTGATGTTTAATGCCACCGAATGGTTTACCGCATGCTTTTTACCGGATTTGGTATAAACCGGTTCGTAAAGGTCGCAGCTTGGCGTGCAATGCTGTTTATAAATTTCAGAATCTTCTCCAAATGCTTTTTTAAAATCTTCTTGGGTATTGAAGTAGTCGGTATATTCGCCTTTGTAGCGGTAGTTGACCATATTGGTGCTGTAATTCAATTGATAAATGCCTTTTTTCAAGGAAGTATCAAAATAGAACGTATTGAATTTTTGCTGGCCTGAAGGTTGTAATATGGTTGATTTTTGGGGAAATATTCCTTTGTCGCCTTTGAAGCGACCTAAAAAGCTGTACAAGCCGGCATCTTGGTCGGGGCCGTCGTAAAAAAGGCTCAGCTCTTCCGGAAAGCGGTTTTTACTGTATTGGTTTTTAAAGAAATTGAAACCGACGGTGGCTTTTAAATCTGTTTTGTTGGGAAGGTTGAAAGAGAAGCGGTTGTTGATATCTAAAAGATTGGCTGTGTTTTTGGTTTCCAAATAATCCAGCAGCCCCCATCCCGAAAAACGTGAGTTTTTCGGATATTTTTGTTTTCCCAGATTATGGGCGGCCAATACGTTTAAATCGACATAATCGCCAATGTTTAAATTGTAATTGGCTTGGTAGTTGCGATTTTCTACTTTGCGGCTGCCGATACGGTTGTTCATGGTACGAAGCTGAAGATCCAGCTTGTTGTTGTCGTTTTCGTATTCCACTTTGACCAAATGACTGTTTGAGCGTTGTTGCAGGCTGCTAGGGTCGATAGGCGTCAGATCCCATTGCGGTGCCAAATTCTCTTTCCAGCTTCTTTCCAAATCATCAACATAATCTTTTTGCAAAACCTCAGGATCGTTATATTTTCTGGAGAAAGGGTAGTCCCAATAGCTTTTACCGACTGCGTTGCGCTTAGAAAAGTCGCGAACCCAACGATTTTGCCCTTGGTCGAATTTCAATAAGTTGCTTTCAAAATATTCTTGTTTTTTACGGTCCAAATATTCTTCGCCAAAATTGCCGATACGCTGACCGCCGCCGCCTACTTTATAGTTTTGCTCGACATTACGGTGGCTGTAACCATATAACGCGCCGAGGCGCGCACCGCTGTCAAACCATTTTTGTACCGCTCCGGTTGCCATAAAATTGCTTTTTGTGCTGTTTGTGCCGGTCAATCCTTTGGTTAAAAGGCCGAAGGTATGGTTTCCGTGTACCACATCGTCCACCCGTAAAGTACGGAAATTGGCTGTACCGGATAAGGTATTGATGCCGTTGGCACCCGAGAAACTGCCTTTGGTTACATCCACACCGGCAATAAAATTGGGATCCAGTGCCGTACCGAATTGCGAAGAGCTGCCGCTGCGTCCGGCATCGGCAGAAGTGGAATAGAAGGTTTGGGTTACGCCGTCAACCATCGTATTGACGCGTCCCAAACCGCTATCGCCACGAATATTGACCGCCAATACCCCCGATCCCTTGTCTTGTTGGGTGAAAACGCCGGGCATGCTCCGCACGATGGCATCGATGTTTTCGCTGGACTGATAAACGCGTTCACGCGAACTTTTGGCTTGGCCTTCGGTAAAAACTTTTTTCTCTTTGGCAATGTATTTGCCTTTGACTTGAATTTCATCAAGCTCTTGAGTTGAAACCTCGTCTTCTGCGTGTGCGATACTTGTTATAGCCAGTAAAGATAATGTCAATAGGTTTAATTTGAAATTCGGATTCATAATAGTTACCTCAGAAACGAAGCCCGTTACTTTATAACATATTATTAAACTTTACAAATATTTTGATAATGAATTTCATTAATTAAAAAATAAAGCGGATTTTTGTTTTAGGAGATAACCCAAACGCATATGCTGAATATGGTTGAAAAGATAAAGCGGGTCTGAATTTGAATTCGATTAGCCGGGAAGAGGGAGCATTCAATTGGATTTAAACAGACGGAAGAAGAAAATTTGATTGCAATATGTGAATTGGGCCGTCGGGTTAAAATGAAACCGGCAAAAAACGTGAAATGCAAAATATAAAGTCAATATAGAAAGATTTGAATTCAGTTGAAGCAAAGGCCGATCTTTGCAAAATTCTTCTTTCCCTGACAGCCGAAACCCAAACATGGGTTTTCGGTTGCTGGGGAAAAGGGATTTTTTGCAAAGGTTTCGGTTGTATTTCGGCAACTGTTTTTGAAATATCTGCCTTTTCGAATTTCCAATAATAGATTCCAGTTTGGTGAATGACGGCGGAAGTGAGAGTTTTAAAAACAGGTTTACCGGGGAAGAGGTCGTCTGAAATGATGAATTCACGTTTTCAAACGAACTCTTCCGACTTGCGGCTTCTATGTCGCATCCGACGATTCTTCCTTTACCGCGTCCAGCAGCGGTATCAGCAGCTCTTCCACCAATCTTTGGAACAACGCTCCTTCTACCGGCTCGGTATCTTCGTTGCCGAACACTAAGGCGACTTCTGTATAGTCTTTTTGCCCTTTGCTGACTTTATTGCCGTGATAGCTTTCCTTGGCTTTGTTCAGGGCATCTTCCCAGCTCTGTTTTTTGCCGTAGGCTTCGGCGGCGGCGAGGTTGGTTTTGGCGAAGAAAGGCAGCGGGCGCGTTTGTCCGAGGTTGAAGAACGTCAACCATTTTTGCAGCATTTGTTGCGCGTGGTTGCTAGGGATTTCGGGATAAAGCGTTGTTTCTTCAGGCTGAACGATATGGGTTTGGCGGGTTTCTGTTTCAGACGACCCTACCGCCGACCCTACTGCGCAAAAGATTAAATGTTCGAGCAGGAGGGCGATGCGCTGCGGGGCGTTGGGTTTGCGGTCGAGATAGAACACTTGGCCGCATTGGTACAGGTTGCCGAGGCTGCCTTGCAGGGTTTGCCCGTCGAACTGGATTTCGTAGGCAAAGGGCGGCAGTTTGGAGCTTTGCAGCAATGCGCCGTCTATGCGTTTGGCGGCGGCTTGGAAATTCTGCTGCCACAATTTACCCAGTTCACCGGCGGGCAACAGGCTTTCGGCGTCGAGGCGGACGGCGGTTTCTTGAAAGTCTTGGTTGTGGCGGCGGGCGTCAAGGTAGGCGGCGGCGATTTTGTCGGCGCGTTGCGGCTCGAAGGGTTCGGCGGATTCCCATGCTTCGTCGCGGTAGGGTTCGCGCCAACCCAAGGTTTGTTGCAGCCATGCTTTGACGGGATTTTTCCAGAAGCGGATGAAGTCGTCCTGCCAGACGGTCGGTGCGGGGGTGTTTTCTTCGAGGGCTTCGCTGAAAAACGGACGCGCCTGTTCGCGCGGGCGGTTGAGGGCTTCGGCGTAGTCCTGCCGCGTGCTGAAGAGGTCGTCTGAAATGTTGTCTGCAATGAAATAGCGGTGGGAGAACGGTTGCAGGGGATGTTGTTCGACCCAGTGTTCCGCCAGCTCTTTGCTGCGCCGTCCGGTCATGGCGGCGATGGTGTCGATGAGTTCGCTGACGAGGGCGGACGGGGCGAGTTCGTCGTCGTTGCGGATGCTGCGGCCAACGTAGGAGAGATAAAGGATGTCGCGCGCGCTGATGATGGCTTCAAGGAAGAGGTAGCGGTCGTCTTCGCGGCGGGCGCGGTCGCCTTTTTGCGGGTGTTTGGCAATCAGGTCGAATACGGCGGCTTTGGTGTTGCGCGGAAAATCGCCGTCGTTCAGACCCAAGAGGCAGATGACTTTAAACGGCAGACTCCTCATCGGCACCATGCTGCAAAAGGTGATGCCGCCGCGCAGGAAGCCCGCCTGACTTTCACTGCCTAAGAAGCGGCGGATGTGGCGGATGACGGTGTGTTGCGGCAAAGTGCCGCTAAAGCCCGCCAACGCGGTTTCTTCCTGCCATTTTGCCAACGCCTGCTCGAACTGCTGCAAGGCGTATTGGTCGTCGGCGTCGGGCAGGAATAATGACTGCACCAAATCGCGGCAGCGTTCCGTCCATTCTTCCGCCGATGCGGGTTTGCGCCACTCGGCGGCAAGACGCGACAGTGTGCGGATGAAAGCTGCAAAGCGGCCGAACACATCGAGGCGGTTGACATCGCCGTGCCACGCGCTGACGTTTTGCCAGAGCGGGCTGCCGTCGTCGGGCAACATCCAACCCAATACGATGCGTTCCAACGCCTGCTGCCAGGTGAACAGATTGTCCGCCGCGCCGCGCATTGTTCCGTCCAACCCCCAATGCACGTTCAATTCGGCAACGGTGTCGTGCAGCAGCGGCAAATCGTCCGCCGTCAGCCCAAAACGGCGCAGCACCAAACCGCTTTCCAACAGCGGCAGCACTTTATCGACTTCAAACCGGCTTTCCAGCAAATCCAGCGTCTGCTCCAGCGCGTAAAGCAGCGGCTGGCGGCGGCTGAGTTTCACGTCCGACACCGAATACGGCAAAGCCTGCGCCCCACCCTGCGCCTGCCCGAACACCGCTTCGATAAACGGGCTGTACGGCTCGATGTTCGGCGTCAAAACGGCAATATCGTGCGGCTGCCAGTCGGGATGTTCGTGCAGAATCCGCAACAGCTTGTCTTTCAAAATCTGCAATTCGCGCAAGGGGCTGTGCGCCGACACGATACGGACGGAGCCGTCATCCAACAAATCCGCGCGGCTGTGTTCAGAGTGCGTAGCCTGCCCGTGGTACGGCATCCGCAGGTTTTGAATGTCGTTTTGCAGGCAGTGCAGCAGCGTGTCGTCTGAAACCTCTTCAAACACAGGCTGCTCCTCCAAGCCGATTTCCGTCAGAAAATCAAAAAAATCACGCCCCTGCTTGCCCAGCGACGCCAAGAGCGGATGCCCCGTCTGCGACAAATCCGCCTCGTCGCCGCCCTTTAAAAGCTGCGCCGCCTCAATCACATTGCCCCAATACTGCCCGCTCGGATTGAGCGCGAACACAAACACATCGCAATGTTCCGAAATTTTCTGCAAAAGCTGCAAATACATCGGCGCCATCGTTGAAATGCCGAACACGAAAAACCGTTCGGGCAGGTGCGCCTTATCCAAAGACGACAGCAGCTTTTCCCACAACGCCACACGGTGCGGCGCAGATTGGTTGCCATCGTCCAAATAGCGCCAAAGCTGCGCCTGCCAGACCTCGTCGTCGCCCAGCCCCAGAAGTTTGCCTTCCTGCCAGGCATCAATCCACTGCGGTCGGTACACCAGATACTGGTCGAAAATATCCGCCAACTGCCCCGCCAACTGATAATCCGCCGACTCGCCGCTGCCCAGATAGCTTTGCAAGACAGAACGGACGTTTTCAAATTCAGAGGTCGTCTGAAAACGCTCGCTGTGGAACAAATCCAACAGCCGCCAGCGCATTACCTCCGGCGAAAACGGACTGAGCGCGGGAATATCGGGAATCAGCTTCTGCATCAACTGCCACGTCAAACCTGCCGGCAGGCTGAATTGCAAATTCGCCGCCACCCCCAGTTCGCGCGCCAGATACACGCTCAAATAACGCCGCATCCCCTGACTCTGCACCACAATCTGTTCCGCCGCCAAAGCAGACTCAAGCGGCCTGACCCTTTGGATTCCGGCAAACAGGGCGGCTAGCGATTCGAGGCGGTTGGATTGGTAGAGGTAGAACATGGCGGGAGTAGGGCGGTGGATAATAAACGGGATTATATAGTGGATTGCAATAGAAAATACCTGCGCGTGAATATCGGTACAGGTATTTTTATTTGGATCGACAGGATATGGGCTTATCGGCTGATGACGGCTGTTTTACCGGATCTGTTTTAGGGATTGAATAGTAACGGAGAGAGATGGGTTTAAAGTCGTCTGAAAATGTTTCAGACGACCTTAAAACATATTTAAATCGCTATGTCCGAATATGGTTTCTCTTGCCAGTGGGAAATGGTAGGCCGGCTGTTTATTGGGATCGATAGCAAAAGGTCGTCTGAAAATATTTCAGACGACCTTGGTTGTTTACGATGCCGGTATCTCCGCCGCGCAAGGTTTGGCGGTTTTATGTTTTGGCGATTTCAGGAAATTGCGGCAGTCTTCCAAAATTTGGGGCAGAAGCGGTTCGAATTCCTTTCTACTGCGGATTTTGCCGGTGTAAAACGGCATCATGTAAGGATAGTAATAATACATATCTTGCATCCATTGCGCGCCTTCTTTGGTTTTACCTTGACGGTAGAGGTAGAGGCCGACCTGGTAGGCATTGCTGTAAGGGCGGTAGGTGAGTGCGTCGAATGCCGCTTTTTGCGCCCAAGGTTGGACTTTTTCATCGGACGGATCGGCACGGCGGGTCAGGCTCAGGTCGGCATAATAGGCCAGCATGGGGCTGGTTTCCGAAATGCGGCGCAGTCCGGAAATTTTGGCATTGACTTGAGACGGGTCGTCGGTTTTGGGTTGACGGCTGTAAGCGGTCAGGTCGGTGTAGTTCCAGCCTAAGTGCAGCGTGCCGCCGATAATGGCCAATGCGGCGATACCGCCTGCCAAATTGCGGCGGCGGGCTTGTTTGATTCCGTCGGATACATCTTCATAACGCGCGCTTGAGAGCGAAAGCATGAGGGCGAACGGGGTCAGGAAGTAGATGTACCAAAGCGGGTATTCGAGCATGCTGTGGCACATGGTTACGCTTGCGGCGGTCAGTAGGAACAGGTTGGCAGGATTAGACGGACGGGCAATCAAACGCCAAACGCCCGCGAGTATGGTTCCTGCGCTCAATAATGCGCCTGTCAGCCCCATTTCGGCAAGGATTTGCAGGATAAGGTTGTGGCAGTGGGTGAACAAAACGCCTAGGATGTTATTGGCAAAGTATTGTTTTTCGGCATTTAACAGGAAACTCAGGCTGCCGAAGCTGTTCCAGCCGTGTCCGAGGATTGGGGAGCGGGTAAAGGCGGTCCAGGCATTCCGCCATTCGATTTGGCGCGCAGAACCTTCAAAATCGCTGTGCCCCGCACGTTCGACGGCGGTTTCGTAACGGCTGTTGCCCAGTAAATCAAGCAATGTCCCCATGCCGAACTGGAAAACCGCAGCCAATACCGCTGCGAAAAAGAAGATTTTAATTAAGCGTGCCGATTCGCGGCCTGCCCGCCAGTACCAAAAAGGCAGAATCAATACGATGGCGATGATGTAGCCCAAGATAGTACGCGAGTTGACCAAACCCAAGACGGCAGTCAGCAGAAATACGCAAAGCAATCCGAGCCAGTCGGGCATTTTCCGCGTTGCCCATAAATAGGATGCGGCAAGTACGCCCCACATCAGATAATGGCCCAGATGGTTGCGCTGCCCGAGCTGACCGTTTACCGTTCCGCCGCCGTAAGCCAATATGCCGTGAAACAGGGAAATGTCCGACCATCCTTTGAACTGCATAAATGCCACGACAGCCTGCGCGGCTGCACCAAAAAACAATGCCCATGCGAATACGGTAACAATTCTGTCCTGCCCGTAAGCGGAAATCCAGCCGCGGCAGGCCCAGGCAGACAGGGCGAGGATGACGAAAGTCCATGCCGCCAAGTCGCTCATCCCCGGATACAGCAAGCCCATCGCCCGTGGCTGTATCGCCCAATATGCTGCCATCAGCAACAGTCCGACAGATACATAAGGCAGGCGGATATTGAGCAGGCCTTTATATGCCGAAGCTAAAACTAAAATTGTCGCACCCAACAGGGAGCCGGCTTCAAGGTAGAAGCTCGGCAGTGGGCCTACGCGGTAAATCGACAGGAAAGGGACGGCGCAAACCCAGATAAAACAAACCCATAAAGGCAGCAGGCGGATATTCCATTCATTTTTAAGATGATATGCGGTACGGGCAAACATTATTTCCCCTCTTTTTTGTGTTGTTTGATAAATGCGAGGCAGGCGACAAAGAAAATTATGCAGGAGGTAAGCGACAATGCGGCGCACAGGCGTTCGGCAGGCGAAGCGTCAAACAGGCGCATGACCGCCTCGGCAAAATAAATCAGAATCAGCATAGAGCTGTATTGATAAGTATAAATACGGCCCTTGAGTATGCCGCCCAGCGGCAGGCATAAAGGCAGGGCTTTGAGGGCAAGCCATGAACCGCCGTTGCGCAAAGGCGCAATCCACAATTCCCAAGACAGGGAAAGCAGAATCAGAAAAATCAGGCTGGCACACGAGGCAAGATAGGGTAGGGAAGGTTTCGATGATGTATTCACGGGCAGGTCTGAACGGCTTTCAGCCGGATATTGGAACGCGAATTATACCGAAACAGGATGTGATGACGCAAAAAGGTCGTCTGAAACCCTCTATCTGAAGGTTTCAGACGACCTATTGCCGTTTCATCATTTTTTTTAGATTTTGGTAAAGATGGCTTCGTTTTCAAAACGCGATTTTGGCAGCGCAGCGTTGAAATCATCTGCGGCACGGTAGCCGAAGGAGACGACGGCGACGGCTTTGTAGCCTTTTTCGGTCAAACCGAATTCCTCATTCAAAACCTGCAAATCCACGCCTTCCATCGGCACGGCGTCGATGCCTGCTGCGGCAGCGGCGAATAGGGTGAAGCCCATGTTGAGATAGACTTGTTTGGCAAGCCATTGCTCTTCATCTTGGATTTGGTTGCGGTGGATGCCCAAGAACAAGCGGCGGGTAGAGTCGCCGGCCTGCTTGGCTTCTTCCGTAGCAAAACGTCCATCTTTGTCTTCTTGTGCCAATACGGCGGCGACATAATCATCGTCGGCGCAAACGCGGGCGGCGAAGACGACGACATGAGAAGCATGGGCAATTTTCGGGGCGTTGTAAGGGAGTTTTTCAGTAGCTTTGGCAATACGCGCTTTGCCTGCTTCGTTATCGGCGATGATGAAGTGCCACGGCTGCATATTGACGCTGGAGGGGCTGTTGCGCAGGGCGGCTTCGATATGGGCGAAGTCTTCGGCTGCGATTTTTTTGGACGGGTCGAAAGATTTGGTGCTGTATCGTTGGCGGACGATTTCGGTAATATTCATGATTTATTGCCTCTTTATAAAAAAAGAAAAACAGATTATAGGAAGGTCGTCTGAAAGGAGCAATCAGGCAAATCTTAATACTTTAGACGATAGGAAGACTTTTATTTTTCGCCGATTGAAGATAATAAGTGTATGCAAAAAAGCCTGAACAAATTGTTCAGGCTTTTTAAATTTGGCTCCCCGACCTGGGCTCGAACCAGGGACCTGCGGATTAACAGTCCGTCGCTCTACCGACTGAGCTATCGGGGAATGGGGCGTATTATATAGCCCTGAAAAAAAGTGTCAACTAAAATTTCAACTGACGAAACGGCAGCATTTCAAATATTTGAATGGTAAGTATATTATTTTGACTTTATTCCATTAATATTTTGCGCTGATTAATTTCCCGTTTTTAAATACCTGTTGCTGCATGACGTTGCCGTTGTAGGCATATACGGTTAATGAACCGTCATACGGTGTGGCGCGGAATTGTAGCAGCCGGTCGCGGGGCAAGGGGTAGGGGTCGGTGCGTTTCCTGCTGTTGTCGCTGTAGAAATCCTGTACCAGATATTCATGATTGTGCCTGCTGATTAATTGCCGATAGTAACCGCCCTTGACGGGGCTGTCGGCAGGGTTGCCCTGTGCGTCAAAGTAAGTAACGATTTGTTCCTCGATAATATGGATACCGCCGTTGTTTTTAGGGATACGGTTTTCCCTTTTGCCAATGCCGACGGGGATATTGACAGAGGTACCTAATCCGATATGGCTGCCTATACCTGTTCCCAAGCCGAGGCCTACCGACATGCGGGGCGAGTCTGCAGTGCAGGCGGTCAGGATGAAGGCAGATAGCGATAACGCGGTGGCAATAGGTTTCATAAGATAATCCTCATGGGTTGAATATCCATATAAAACAATTATATATTATAGATTGGCATAGGTAAAAAAATATCGGCGGCTAGACAGCCGCCGATATTTTTTATGAAGCCAAGATGCGTGGGAAAAGGATTTCGTTTTCCAAGTGGATATGTTCTTCCAAATCGTCCGACAGTTTTTGTGCCAACACGTACAACCTTTGCTGGTCTTTGTCGGCGTTTTGCGGCGGAGTGAAATGATTGGTCAGGTTTTTCAACTGCGCCAGTGCGCGGTCGTGTTCTTCGTGTTCGTGCATCATGACATTAACCGGCATGGCGGCGCGGCTGCCCAAGCCTTGTTTTGCCATCGGAAATAACATACGTTCTTCCTTCATCATGTGCATCAGCAGCTCGTTTTGGATGTATTCGAGCAGTTCCGGCAGTTCGGCAGGGAAGCCGTCGGGCGAGGTTGAGGCGATTTTATGCGCCAAGGGGACAAGCTCTTCAAGTTGTGCGCGGTGGGTATTGTGATAGCGGCTGATGACATGGTCTATCACGGTATTTACGGGGGAAACTTCCCAAACGGTCAAATCGGTCATGGCGGTATTCCTGAATTTAGTCGTTTTCAGACGACGTTTAAGGTTTGTGGTAAAGATTGATATTGTATGAATGTATTCGAAGCATACACCCCGCGCGGGCGGATGTACAGTTTTCGGCCTTGTTTCACGCAATACTTATAACCAATTTTTCTTTGCGGGAAACAAACCATTCTTTCCGTTTTTCAGACGACCCCGTTAAAGTGGCAGCATCTTCTTTTTCCCTTCCGAGCGACCATGTTATTACTCAAAACGCCCAGTGTACTGCCCGGCTTCAAAATCAGCCTCGGCCTGACCGTATTGTGCCTGTCGCTTCTGGTGGTTTTACCGTTTGCGATGATGGCGGCGAAAGCGGCGGAAATCGGCTGGGGCGGCTTTTGGAACACGATTGCCGAGCCGAACGTGTTGGCGGCGGTGTGGCTGAGTTTGCGGATGTCGTTTTATGCGATGCTGACCAATGTCGTGTTCGGCACGCTGGTGGCGTGGGTGTTGGTGCGCTATGAATTTCCGCTCAAGGGACTGGTGAACGCGCTGGTCGATTTGCCGTTTGCGCTGCCGACGGCGGTTACGGGCATCGCGTTGGCGACCCTGTATGCGCCCAACGGTTGGATAGGCCGTTTTTTTGAGCCTTTGGGCATCAAAATTGCGTTTACGCCCGTCGGCATTTGGATTGCGCTGGTCGTCGTCAGCCTGCCCTTTATCGTCCGCGCCGTGCAGCCGGTATTGGAGGAATTGTCGGGCGAATATGAGGAAGCGGCGGCGACTTTGGGGGCAAACCGTTTCACGACGTTCCGCCGCGTGCTGCTGCCGGAAATCACGCCGGCGCTCTTAACCGGTGCGGGCATGATGTTCGCGCGGGCAACGGGGGAATACGGCTCGGTGATTTTTATCGCGGGCAACATTCCGATGGTTTCCGAAATCCTGCCGCTGATTATTACAGGCAAGCTGGAACAGTTCGACGTACAGGGCGCGTCGGCGGTGGCGTTGTTTATGCTGCTGGTTTCGTTTGTGATTCTGTTTGCGCTGAACGTGATGCAGTGGGCGTTGAGCAGGCGTTCGGGTGCGAAGGGTTGAGGGGTCGTCTGAAATCCCTCTTACCGTCATTCCCGCGCAGGCGGGAATCCACCGCACGGCAACAGAAAAACCAAAAATAAATAAGGCAGCCGAACTTTACCGATGGATTCCCGCCTACGCGGGAATGACGGTAGCTAGACGTTTTTATTCCCTTAATCAATAAAAGGTCGTCTGAAAACAAATCCGCCTCACAAAAAACGGTTTTTCAGACGACCTCCAAACATCTTAAAACCAACCAGAGAACACCACCGCCATGAAACCCTATTCCATCAATCCCAACCTGACCGAACCGCGCTGGCTGCGCGTGCTGCTGACCGCCGTCGCGCTGGGGTTCCTGCTGCTGATGCTGGTCGTACCGCTTGTCGCCGTGTTTTACGAAGCGCTGAAAGGCGGTTGGGATTTGTACCTGCAATCCCTTACCGACCCCGAAGCATGGGCGGCGATCAAGCTCACCCTGATTACCGCCGCGGTGGTCGTTCCCGTCAATGCCGTATTGGGCGTGGCGATGGCGTGGCTGCTGACCCGTTTCGACTTCCGCGGCAAGCAGTTGCTGACCACCCTGCTCGATTTGCCGTTTTCCGTATCGCCCGTGGTGGCCGGTTTGATGTTCGTCTTATTGTTCGGCGCGCACACGGCGTTGGGCGGCTGGCTCGAAACGCAAGGCATACAGATTATTTTCGCCATCCCCGGCATTATTCTGGCGACGCTGTTCGTTACCTTTCCCTTTGTCGCACGCGAAATCATCCCGCTGATGCAGGCGCAGGGCGACAGCGAAGAACAAGCCGCCCTGATTCTCGGCGCAAGCGGCTGGCAGATGTTTTGGCGCGTTACCCTGCCCAACATCAAATGGGCGCTGCTCTACGGCATCATCCTTACCAACGCCCGCGCGATGGGCGAATTCGGCGCGGTCAGCGTAGTATCGGGACACATACGCGGCGAAACCAACACCATCCCGCTTTTGGTCGAAATCTTCTACAACGAATACAACTTCACCGGCGCATTCGCCCTCTCCGGCGTATTGGCACTTTTAGCACTGGCGACGCTGGCGGTGCAGAACATCATCACAAAATTACAAGATAAAAAACTCGCCGCCGCCGAAAGGAACGCAGCATGAGCATCACCATCCAAAACTTAAACAAACACTTCGGCAGTTTCCACGCGCTGAAAAACATCAACCTCAACGTCCCCACCGGCAAACTCGTTTCCCTGCTCGGCCCTTCCGGCTGCGGCAAAACCACGCTCCTGCGCATCATCGCCGGACTGGAAAACGCCGACGGCGGCAATATCCTGTTTGACGGGCAAGACGTAACCGCCAAACACGTTCGCGAACGCAAAGTCGGTTTCGTGTTTCAACACTACGCCCTCTTCCGCCACATGAACGTATTTGACAACGTCGCCTTCGGTTTAACCGTATTGCCCAAGTCCGAACGCCCGTCCAAAGAACAAATCCGCGCCAAAGTCGAAGAATTGCTCAAACTCGTGCAGCTCTCCCACCTCGCCAAATCCTATCCGCACCAGCTCTCCGGCGGGCAACGCCAACGCATCGCCCTCGCCCGCGCCCTCGCCGTCGAACCGAAACTCCTGCTTCTGGACGAACCCTTCGGCGCGCTGGATGCCAAAGTGCGCAAAGAATTGCGTACCTGGCTGCGCGACATCCATCACAACTTGGGCGTAACCAGCATCCTTGTTACCCACGACCAAGAAGAAGCCCTCGAAGTTTCCGACGAAATCGTCGTCATGAACCACGGCAAAATCGAACAAACCGGCAGCGCCGAAGCCATTTACCGCAAACCCGAAAACGCCTTCGTTACCGAGTTCCTCGGCGAAACCGATGCCTTCGAAGGCAGAATCGAAAAAGGCATTTGGCATTACAACGGCTTCGCGTGGAAATTGGACACGCAATACAAATGGCAGGAACAAACCGCCACCGGCTACATCCGCCCGCACGAATGGCAGCTCGCCGCCGAACACGAAACCCCGATGATCCGCGCCAAAATCGAAAAAATCCACGCCGTCGGCGCACTGACGCACGTTTTGGTGAAACACGGCAAACAAGACGTACACATCACGCTGGCAGGCAGCGACGCCTCGCGGCTGGATTTGTCCGCAGGGCGGGAATTGGCATTGGTGCCGAAACAGGTTTATGTGTTCTCGCAGAACGAGTTGATTGAATATTCGATTTGATAGAGGGGATAACGAAAGGTCGTCTGAAAACAGGTTTTCAGACGACCTTTGCTTTTTGATGGATGGCGGGTTCGACCGAATTAGTCTTTCAACCTGAATTCCGCTGAGCGCGCGTGGGCGGTCAGGCTTTCGCCGTGTGCCAACACGCTGGCGGTTTTGCCCAGTTTCTGCGCGCCTTGTTCAGAGACTTGGATCAGGCTGGAGCGTTTTTGGAAGTCGTAAGTGCCCAGCGGCGAGGAGAAGCGGGCGGTACGGCTGGTGGGCAGGACGTGGTTGGGGCCGGCGCAGTAGTCGCCGAGGCTTTCGCTGGTGTAGCGTCCCATGAAAATCGCGCCGGCGTGGCGGATTTTTTTCGCCCATTGCTGCGGGTTTTCTACCGACAATTCCAAGTGTTCGGGGGAAATGTAGTTGGCGATTTCGCAGGCTTCGTCCAAGTCTTTGGCGAGTATCATCGCGCCCCTGTTGCCGAGCGAGGCTTCGATGATGTCGCGGCGGGGCATGGTTTCGATGAGGCGGTTCATGGCGGCTTGGACTTCGTCGAGATAGGGCTGCGACGTGCCGATAAGGATGGCTTGGGCGATTTCGTCGTGTTCGGCCTGGCTGAACAAATCCATCGCCACCCAGTCGGCGGGCGTGGTGCCGTCGGCGATGACGAGGATTTCAGACGGCCCCGCCACCATGTCGATACCGACGACGCCGAACACGCGGCGTTTGGCGGCGGCGACGAAAGCGTTGCCCGGGCCGGTGATTTTATCGACCTGCGGTACGGACTCGGTGCCGTAGGCGAGGGCGGCAACTGCCTGCGCGCCGCCGACGGTGAAGACTTTGGTGACGCCCGCGACGAAGGCGGCGGCAAGTACGATGTCGTTGCGTTCGCCTTCGGGCGTGGGGACGACCATGATGATTTCTTTCACGCCTGCGACGTGGGCGGGCATGGCGTTCATGATGACGGAACTCGGATACGCCGCTTTGCCGCCGGGGACGTAAATGCCGACGCGGTCAAGTGGTGTAATTTGTTGTCCCAACAGCGTGCCGTCTTCGTCTTCGTACGTCCACGATTCCATTTTTTGGTGTTGGTGGTAGCTTTCAACGCGTGCGGCGGCGGTTTTCAAGGCGGTTTGAATTTCGGGCTGCAAACGCTCAAACGCGGCTTGTAAATCGTCTTGAGTGAGGATGAGGTCGGCTATGGTTTGGGCGGACGTGCCGTCGAAGCGGTTGGTGTATTCGATGAGCGCTGCATCGCCGCGTTTTTGCACATCGGCGCAGATGTCGGCGACAATGCGGTCGATTTCGGGATTTTGCGCGGTCTCAAAAGCCAGCAGGGCTTTGAGTTCGGCTTGGAAATCGGGCGATTGGGTGTTGAGTTTTTTCATGATTTGGGATTCTCCGTTGTTATTTTGGGACTTGGGGTCGTCTGAATATTCTCTTGTTCAGTCTCTGTCTCTGTTTTGGGTCTGATATACGCTTTTTCGCCCGCTCCGCCGAACTTCAATTCAGGCAAGCATTTTTGGTGCAGACCAAGTTTGGACAGCACTTTTTTGCTGGACGAGGCAGTATGGAAACGGTAACGGGTTTGTTTTCTGCCGTTTTTGGTTTCCTCAGTCATTGTTTCAAAGCCGTCCACTTCGTACGCGCTGATAACGGCGTTTTGCAGTCCGGTGTGAACGCCGATAACGTATTTCACTTTTGAAGCGACGTCTTTACCGACAACCCAGTTGCCCAACGTACGCGATTTGAGGTTTGCATCGTCTTGGTTGTCGAAACGGTAATCCGATGCTTCGTCGGTATCCAAGTCTAAAGCGTCTTGGATTTTGACGGCGAGAATCAGGCCATCGGGATTAAGGCTGTCAAGCGGGCAGGGTTTGAATTTGAAGCGGCTGTCGAGTTCTTCCGCGCTGATGCCGCCTGCGCCGCATCCGGCAGATTTGTTTTTGAATTTTTTGTCGACAACGGATTTGACGAAATGAATCAGGGTCGTCTCGGCGGCTTGCGCTTCGATTTCAGTCAGATGATAGCTGATGATATAGCGACCGAGTTTCTTACATTTGGCGATGGCTTTGCGTGCCGGTACGTCAATGTCGCCGTCTTGCGAACGGGCGGCCTGTTCATGCTCGAAGATACGATTACCGCAGCCTTTGCCGATGTAGAGGATTTTGTCTTTTTTCATGTCGGTCAGACAATAGACGTAAAACCGACGCTCTCCGTTATTCAAAACGGACAGGGTTGAATCTGAAAATTTTTTTATTTTTGCAACCATTTTAAATCCTCCTATACAGTTTACTGCCGGTGGTATTTTCAGACGACCTGTCGGCGGAAACGGCTAGGGTCGTCTGAAAACGCATCTTCATTCAAATGAACGCTCACCCCGCCTTCGCTGCGCTGCCGAACGCCTGAATAATCGGCTCCAGCAGCGCGTGTTTCGTTTTCAATGCGGCTTTGTTGACCACCAGACGGCTGGAAATATCGACAACGTGTTCGACCGCTTCCAAACCGTTTGCCTTAAGCGTGTTGCCGGTGGAGACCAAATCGACGATGGCGTCGCTCAAACCGACCAGCGGCGCAAGCTCCATCGAGCCGTAGAGTTTGATGATGTCAACGTGTACGCCTTTGCCGGCGAAATGCTCGGCGGCGATGTTGGGGTATTTCGTCGCGATACGCAGGCGGCTGCCGGGCTGCGAGGCTGCGGCGTAGTCGAAACCTTTGCGGACGGCAACCATCATGCGGCATTCGGCGATGTGCAAATCCAGCGGCTGATAAAGCCCGCTTCCGCCGTGTTCGATTAAAACGTCTTTGCCCGCGATGCCGAAGTCTGCCGCACCGTATTGGACGTAAGTCGGCACGTCGGTGGCGCGGACGATGACGAGGCGGATGTTTTCATGGTTGGTGCCGATAATCAGTTTGCGCGATTTTTCGGGCGCTTCGGCGGGAACAATGCCCGCCGCCGCCAAAAGCGGCAGCGTTTCTTCAAAGATGCGCCCTTTGGACAGGGCGATGGTCAGCGTGTTTTCAGTCATTGTTGTTGTGTGCCGTCAGACTTCGAACCTGTATCAAGCAGGCGGTCTGACTTTCTCCATTGTATAGTGGATTAACTTTAAACCAGTACGGCGTTGCCTTGTCGTACTATCTGTACTGTCTGCGGCTTCGTCGCCTTGTCCTGATTTAGTTAATCCACTATATGTTTCAGATGGGAAAAAGGTCGTCTGAAAACCGCGACCGGCATTCAGACGACCCCGTGTGGATCAAAGCAGTTTTTTGATGTCGGCGGCAATGGTTGCCGGCTCGCTGCCGTAAGGCGAGAAAATCGCCACTTCGCCGTTTTTGTCGATCAGATACGCGCCGGAAGAGTGGTCAACCAAATAGTTTTCGCTGTCTTCCTTCTGAACCACTTTGGCGGAAACCACGCGGTATTGCTGTTTGATGACCGGCAGGCTTTGGTCGCCTGTCGCAGTCAGACCGATAAATTCAGGATTGAACTGCTTGACGTATTTGCTGATGACTTCAGGCGTGTCGCGCTCGGGGTCGATGCTGACAAATACCACTTTCACATCTTTCGCCTGATCGCCCAACTGTTTCAATGTGTCGCTGTAAGTCAGCAATTCGGTCGGGCAAACGTCGGGGCAGTGGGTGTAGCCGAAGGACAGGATCACGACTTTGCCTTTCAGGTCGCTTAAGCTGAATGGCTTGCCGTCGCCGTCGGTCAGCGTGAAATCGCCGCCGATGTCCTCTTTACGCATATCCGTTCCCGGACCTTGCGGTTTGGGAGCGGCAGCAGCATTAAGCGAGGTCGTTTCAGGAGAAGAAGCAGGCGTTGCGGCTGGGGCGGACGCTGTTGAAGAAGCAGCTGAAGCTGGTGCAGGATTTTGCTCCGGCGTTTTGGCTTCAGGTTTGCAGGCAGCAAGTGCGGCAAGGGCGAATGCGCCCAAAATGGCGGTACGGATTGCAGTAGGCATCATAAAAATTCTCCAATGCGGGTATGGTGTGTGAACGTCGTCTGAAAATAAAAAAATGAAACGAACGCTGCCATCTTAGCGCGTTTGCAACATTTAATATAGCGGTTTATGCCGTTTTTCGGCTGAAAATGAATGATGTTTGATATAAGTGGAAAGAGTAGAATGCGTCAGGAACAAAATAAAATAAATTTAATGTTTTTAAAAATCAAAAATATAAGCAATATATCTGCAAACAAGGCAAGATTTTGCTTTACAAGACCGAATACGCCGCTATAATAGCGACTTCTTCACCAGCCCAGGTGGCGAAATTGGTAGACGCAGGGGACTCAAAATCCCCCGCCGCAAGGTGTGTCGGTTCGAGTCCGACCCTGGGCACCACAATAAACCGCTTATCAGCGGTTATTTTTTTGCCTGTCGCAGCCTAACACCGTAAACCAAAGCCAAGAAAGATAAGGCTTTCCGCTGGTTTCGGTATCTTTGCATCATATAATCCTGCCTATTTCTGCCTAATTGAAGTAACCTAAAATTTACGGTATCTTTTGCGGTATCTGAAAAATACCTCGAAAAAATACCGTAAAAATGAAGCTGAACGACCGCCAAATCAAAAACGCCAAACCCGCCGAAAAACCATTTAAGCTGAATGACGGCAAGGGCTTGTATCTGTATATCAATACGAGCGGTGGGAAGTTATGGCGGTTTGATTTTTCGTATAACGGCAAACGTAAAACGCTTTCAATCGGCAAATATCCGACCGTATCACTGGTAGAAGCCCGCCAAGCCGCTGTCAGTAATACCTTTCGGAACATTACCGCCGAATGGCACAAACACCGTGAAACGGGATTGACAGGCAATCACGCCGCCCGTGTATGGGACAGTTTGGGAAAGGACGTTTTCCCCACGCTGGGCAGCTTGTCTATCAGTGAAATCAAAGTCAGTCAGGTAAAAGAAGTGATTGAAGCGGTGGCGGCAAGGGGAGCACTTGAAACGGCGGGCGGATATTGCGGCGTATCAAGTCTGTTTTCACTTATGCAATACGGACGGAACGGGCGGAAAACAATCCCGCTGTTCCATTGGGAGGTCTAATCAAAGCCCCAAAGCAGAAACATCAGCCCGCCTTGCCGCAATCGGAACTGATCGAGTTTTACCGCCGTTTGATGTTGAAACAAGCCAAACAGCAAACAAAAATAGCCATGCAGTTAATCATGCTGACCCTCGTCAGAAATAAAGAGCTTAGGGCGGCGGAATGGTCGGAATTTGATTTAGACGGGACAGAGTGGAGCATACCCGCCGCCAAGATGAAGATGAAAGCCCCGCATATCGTCTCCCCCTTGCCGATTGGACGCTTGAACTTTTGGCAGAACTGAAGGAACTGACAGGACATAGCTGTTATCTGTTCCCATTGGTAAAAGACCCTGACGAGCATATTGAGTGAAAACACCCTATCTTACTTGATGGGCAGAATGGGCTATAAGGGCGTAGCAACGCCCCACGGTTTCAGAAGTCTAGCCACAGACGTATTGAATGAAAACGGTTTTAACAGCGACGTAGTAGAGCGACAGTTTGCCCAGCGGCGAAACCATCACGGCAGACGGCAAAACCCCCGCCGTCATCTACAA